>Ga0316204_10001375_pt1 | contig 67045 bp, 57 predicted proteins | sample 6monrhotite_MG_2_FD_205661 | JGI IMG/M metagenome (GOLD analysis project Ga0316204, IMG submission 205661) | Microbial mat bacterial communities from mineral coupon in-situ incubated in ocean water Damariscotta River, Maine, United States -... | ecosystem: Environmental > Aquatic > Marine >... | reverse complement strand
GATTTCAGAGTAGCATCCAACATTCAGTCTCAGGCCGGTAGAATAGCGGTCAGAACTGGTGAGAAAAGTATGCCTCCTTCAGGCAGCGGCGTTACACTAACCGATGCTGAAATAGCAGCCATTGCCTGCTGGGTTGCCGATGGCGCTCCAGGTAACTAATTTTTAAACGACAAGACTATGAATAAGAAAAGACTCCTCATCATCGCCATAGTAATTGCAGCCGTTGCTGGTTACTTTGTATGGGATAAAATGCTGAGAACGGCACCTTCGATGAAACGGCTCACAGCCGAATACAGGGTGAATGCTGTTGATTTACAATCAGAATTCACAGACAACGAAGAAGTGGCTAACGTGAAGTACCAAAACCAGATCATAGAAGTGGTAGGGGAGGTAGAATCAGTAGAAGCCACAGAAGGGCGTTTGCCCGTTATAAAGCTTAAAGCCGATGGTTTTGGCGTAGTAGAATGTACATTGGAATCACAAATCAGCAGTGAGGAATTAGAGAAAATAAAACTCAATTCAACGCTCGTGCTGCGAGGTGAATGCCAGGGCTTTTTGATGATAGATGTACAGATTGGACGATCTATCGTAATTGAACCTTCTTGATTTTTAATTGAAAACTAACGAATGATGAAATACTTAAGACCAACCCTAATTTTAACCTTTTGCCTGTTGGCAGTCACTGCTCAGGCTCAGGACAGATATCTTACCCGTGCCGGGCACATTAAATTTTTCTCAACTGCTCCATTGGAAGACATAGAGGCTCACAACTATAAAGCCTTGAGTATTGTGGACCTGAGTAAAGGTCAGATTGCAGTTAACCTGTTAATCAAAGCCTTTGAGTTTGAGAAAAAGTTGATGCAAGAGCATTTCAACGAAAACTATATGGAGTCGGCCAAGTACCCAAAATCTACTTATCAAGGCAATTTTGAGGTTCCTGATGGACTCAAAGCCATGGAAGATGGTACCTACGAATTGGACGTAACTGGCGAAATGCTGATACACGGAATTAAAAAAGAAGTGGCTACCAAGGCTACACTCAAAGTAGAAGGAGGAAAACTCTCTGGTGAGGTATTCCTAAAAGTGAAAGTGGATGATTATGGCATCAAGATTCCAAAAGTAGTGGTAAGAAACATTGCTGAGGAGATTGAGGTGACCGGAATCTTTGAATACGACCCTTACAAATAATCATGAAATTGAGACGCATAATTTTCGTTCTTAGTCTTGCATTGGCCTGCTTTTCGGCTGCCTTTGCACAAGACGATTTGCTTGACCTCTTAGATGAGGAGCAGGAAGAGCCAGAAACTACCATAGAGGCAACCTTTAAAGCGCAACGCCTGATCAACGGACACACCGTTGAAACACGCAAGAAATCGCAACTTGAGTTTATCATTGCCCACCGTTTTGGCAGGATTAACACGGGTATCGATGAGTTCTTTGGCCTGGATGGTGCCAACGTTCGTTTCAGCCTGGAATATGGGTTAAGCGACAGACTCACCGCAGGTTTGGGTAGGAACTCCTTACAAAAGGTGTACGATGGCTTCTTGAAATACAAGCTGATGAAGCAGTCAGATACCAATCCCGTAACCATGTCGTGGTTTAGCAATATGGCCATTCGCACACAGGATCAGCCTAGCTTTGCCGATGACGATTTTGCCTCTAAGGTGTCTTATACCCACCAGGTACTCATCGCCCGCAAGTTCAACGATACCTTCTCTTTTCAGTTTTCACCCACCTACATTCACAGAAATAAGGTGCTGGAAAATCAGGAGAACGATATCATTGCTTTGGGCTTGGGTGGCCGTTATAAGCTTTCAAGCCGGGTTTCGCTCAATGCGGAGTACTTCTACCGGGTAACTGAAGAGCTCAATGACAACTACAAGGACGCCATTGGCCTGGGAATTGAAATTGAGACGGGCGGACACGTTTTTCACCTCAACTTCACGAATGCCAGGTCTATGAACGAGCGTGCCTTTATTACTGAAACAGATGGTGATTTCTTTGGTGGTGACATCCACTTTGGCTTCAACATCTCAAGAGTATTTTAATTGAAATGAATAAGCGAGCAATCACGGTATTAGGTGTATTTGTGGCCATTCTGTGTATGATTACAGAAGTGCTTATATAATACCGTTTTTGCTCATCCTATTTTCTTAATTCTCGTTCAAGAGAGAGTAATCGAAATCGCTATGAAGGTCTTGATTCTCGGAGCCACCGGTAGAACCGGAAAACACCTTGTAAACGAGGCCTTATTGCGCGGTTTGGAAGTAAATGCCATTGTGCGTAAAGCTGATAAACTGGCTGAAAATGAACGATTATACGTCCTGGAAGGAGACGTAACTGATGAGGCCACACTGGCCCAAGGCATGGAAGGTTGCCAGGCAGTTTTGAGCTGCCTTAACATCTCCCGAACTTCGGACTTTCCCTGGGCCCATCTCAGAACTCCGGAGCACTTTCTGGAAGACATGCTCAAGGCATTGATGAAAGTGATGGAAAAAGAAGGAGTGAAGCGGCTAATCCTGACCAGCGCCTGGGGTGTATCAGACAGCAGGGCAGAGATACCCGGCTGGTTTCGTTGGTTCATTGACAACTCCAATGTAGGCAAGGCCTATGCCCAGCACGAGGTACAGGAAAGCCTTCTATCAAAAAGTGATTTGGACTGGACGGCCGTAAGACCGGTAGGCCTGAACAATAGAAAAGGATTAAAAGAGTTAATTATAAGCCAAGCGGGCACACCAAAACCAAGGTTAATGATCAGTAGAAAACATACAGCCAAATTTATGGTTGATATAATTACTGATAGTAAGTATTTTAACAAGACACCGGTAATTTCTGAAAAGTAGGATTAGATGAACACGGTAGATTGACCCTGACGGAAACGTCAGGGTTTTTTTTGTCCCTTAGCCAACCATTGAGATATTAGCGCTTCAATAGGCGAGTTTGACTTTTTACTCTGAAGATGCAGTTCAACCCAAATGAAATAGTACAGCTCTTTGTAGGCATACAAAGCTTGCTTTTTGCTTTCATCTTGCTGACCGACCGTGGCAAGAAGAGACGGGTCAACTATTTTCTGGCGGCTTTTCTCATGATGCTGGCTTGCCAAATGCTATTGATACTGAGCGAGAAATGGCTGGAAGATTTTTCATTCCTTTCCCACTTCCTCTGTCTGTTTGGCTTCGCATACGGACCACTGCTGTACTTTTACACCTTGCACATGGTATTTCGCGACCATGAACTTAGGCCAAAGCACCTATGGCATGCCCTGCCTTTTAGCATCATCTTCATTTCCAGCCTTTTGGGCTATGGCTTGTGCTTTAAATTCGGGTCAATGCTTTATATCAGTCTGCTGATATATGTAGTGCTGAGCATCAGGCAAATCCTGGCCTACCGGCAAGTGGTGAAGAATACGCGATCTGCCCTGGATAAAATCAACTTGTCCTGGCTTCAGTGGACGCTCATCATCTTTACCATTACATTGCTGGTAGACATTTACAGTCACTTTTATGAAGAGATTGAGCCTATTCCCGGTATTTCAATTGTCAATGTATCCCTGCTAATACTCATCAATGGCGTGTTTTATAAAGGCCTCAGACAGCCTGAAATATTCCAGGGCATCTCTAAAGAAGACCAGCCGCTGGCTAAAAAATCAGGCAGCGATCCGGCAGCTTTTGAAAAGGAAGCAACCAAACTATGCACCTACTTTGAAGAACATCATGCCTTTAGAGATCCTGACCTTACGCTGGCCCAGCTGGCAGAAGCATTGGACATGCCGGTAAGGCGATTGTCGGAAGTGATCAACCGTTATTTCGAGCAGAACTTCATGGACTTTGTCAACAGTCATCGGATAGCCTACGCACAGCAAAGATTGAGAGCACCGAAGGAAGCAAAAGAGACCATTGCCGAAGTAATGTACGATGCGGGTTTCAACTCAAAGTCTTCTTTCAATACCCTCTTCAAACAAAGGACGGGCAAGACCCCATCTGAATTTAAAAAGGCACATTCCGCCTAAATCCCAGCTATTTTCCTCAATGATTGGTTCGTAAACGTGTATCCGAACCTTTGCGACTATGGCCTTCGCTTTATTTGAGCATTGAAAACTCAAAAATAAAGCAAGATGAAAACGAAAATTTTAACGGTATTGGTCGCCCTGTTTTTTACACAGTTAGTGAAAGGGCAGGAGGTGACTGTAAAAGGTAAGGCACCTGTCGGTGTAGAGCAGTTGAGACTCATGGCCTTTAATGGTGAAAGCCTTGGCTATGATCAATTCAAACTGGCAACGGTGAAGGATGGACAGTTTGAATTCAACTGGACCTTTGACCAGCCTAACCTGTACAAAGTAATGGCAGGTGAAAAGGCGCTTAGACTGGCCATTTCAAAACCATCAAATATCACCCTGTCTTATCTAAACGATAACACATTGATAGATGGCTCAGATGAGAGCAAAGAGATGCTGTTGTTTGATGAGAAGAATGGAGCCCTTCAGGCAAAGCATTTTGGTGAATTGAAGAAGGAAGCCGACAAAGCCATGGCGAGCGGTGACAGGGCAGCGCTGGAGAAGATTCAGGAAAAGTCGGCTGTGGCCATACAGGAATTTCTGGTGGAATTCAGAGCCGCTATTGTAGATATGGGAGCGAGCCCAGGCGGTTATTATGCACTGCAATCTTCTGACTTTACCAAGGAGATAGATTTCATTAAGAAACGACTGCTGGTTTTTCAGCAGGAAATCCCGGACAGCCCGGTTACCAAAGCCCTTGAAAAGCAAGTTTATCGATCTACAGCACTGGCCATAGGCGCTGCGCCACCAGCCATTTCAGCTACCGATCGTGAGGGCAAGGCATTCAGCCTGGGCCAATACCAGGGCAAAGTACTCCTGGTCGATTTCTGGGCAGCCTGGTGCAGGGCCTGTCGCATTGAAAACCCTCAGTTTGTAGAACTTTACGGGGAACTTGAAGCAAAGGGACTGGAGATTGTGAGCATTTCACAAGACAAAGAACGTGCTACCTGGGAAGCGGCTATCGCCAAAGATGGAGTGGGCATTTGGAGGCATGTGCAAGATGCTGATGGCAGCATTTCAGAGCTATACAGCGTTTCCAGCTTGCCACAAAACGTGGTGATAGGGAAGGATGGGAAGATCATTGCCCGTAACGTGACGGCCAAAGACCTTGAAAAGCTATTGGCAGCTCACCTCTGATTTTTCAAGGGCTTCAAAAGCTCTTCCAGCCCATTGATCTTAATTTCGTAAATGGTAGCCAGTAGCATACCCAGCTTTCCGTTGGGCCAGCCCTGAGAGGCAAACCATTCCAGATAATGCACGGGCAGGTCGCATAGCTTCCTGCCTTTGTACTTCCCAAAGGGCATAGACATGGTGATCAGCTCTTTGAGCAATTGCGGATTGGGTCCTTGGGCTTGCATGATGTGAAGGTAATGAATTAGGTAATTGGGGAAATGGGAAATTGGGGAATTAGTGACCCCTGATTTCCTGATTCCCAATCAACCAATTTACCAATCATCCAATTAACTACTCTACCCGCAGCTGCTCTACCGGGTTTTGTTTGGCTGAGCGGTACATTCTGACACCGATAGAGGCAAAGGCAATTCCGAAAGTGACCAGGATAGGCCAGATGTAATTGTTCAGCTCAATGTCTTTGTGGTAGGCATAGACAATGTCCAGGATCTCACTTATCACCAGATGCCCGGCAACCAGCCCCAGCACTGCGGCTATCAGCAGCATGATGATGACCTGCCTGTTAAGTAGGTATAAAATGTGCGATACCGAGGCGCCCAGTACCTTTCTTACCCCAAACTCTTTGATGCGGCTTTGAATGTTGAGATACACCAGGGCATAGAGTCCCAGGGCTGAAATCATTAATGTAATAATGGCCACCACACCGTTGATGCTGATGGTGATCTGATTGGTTTGACGCACATCGTCCATCACATCTTCCTGCAAAAAGCCCAGGTACAGTTCATCAGGGTAGAGTGAAGCCCAGCTTTCCTGCAAGGCCTTATCCACTTCCAATGGCGATCCATCTACCAGTACATTAGCATACTTGTATTGGCTTTCCGGTGCATAGAAAATCACGGTGGGTTGGATTTTATTGTCCAGCATAATCGGCCTAAGGTTAAAGTCGTCTACCACACCAATGACGGTAAATCGTTCCTCATTCTGACTTATCCAGGTATTGAGTACTTCTTCACCCAGCTCATCGTACAGCAGCTGATTGATGAGTACATAGGTTTCATTGCCAGGTTGACCGGGCGTGAAGAAAGCACCTTCCTGCAGTCTGATAGACAGCGATTCCAGATAGTTTTCTCCAACTTTCAGTGTAGCCACATCATGTTCTTGCCCCAGGTATTCAATGGTTTGGCTGTACATGCTAAAGCCAATGGGGTGTACCGTACCCGTTACTTCTTTTACTTCTGGCATTGCTTCCAGCACGGGTTTCAAGGCAGCGAATTGCGCTGCCTGGTTCAAGGGGATGTTCACCGAGTTGCGCACTTCATAGCCTCTGTCCAGCCCTTCCTGATACAGCGCATTTTGGGTGAACAGAATGAGTGAGAACACATTGTACACGCACACAATGAACTGGAAGGTGAGCAAGAAACGGGTGAAAAGGTTTTTGCTTGAAAAGCGCACCTTGTTCCTGAATATCTCCACGGGCTTGAACTTGCTGATATAGAAAGCGGGGTACATACCCGCCAGCAGACTGGTAACCAGCCAGGTGAGCAAAGCAAAACCAAGGAATGGCCCCATGTCGATGCGTTCAAACTCCACCAACTGAAAATTGAACATGGCATTGTAGGGCTCTATAAGCAGCATGGTGACTAATCCTGAAATGGCAATGGCCAATGCCATCTGTAGGGCACTCTCCAGCAAGAATTGAATCTTCAAATCCCTTTTGCGGCTGCCCAGCACTTTGCGCATGCCTATCTCACGCAGTCTGTTGCGCGATATGGCAATGCTGGTGTTGATGAAGTTGAAACATGCCAGAATGAGTACTGTAATGGCAGAACTGACGGTGCCCAAAACAGATGCAGGGTGGAGGTAACCCATAAAGCTACTGTGCAACATGCCGTTTTCAAAAGCTGCCCAGTCCAGGATGTTGCTGACTGCGTATTGCGCTACCTGAAGCCCTTCATTCGCTTCGTTTTGTACTGGCAGGTAGCGGTCAAGCAAAGGACCCAGGTCTCCGGCTCGACTGGTTTTGAAGAAGGTGGCGTCCACCCAGCGCGACCAGTCTTCTTCCTGTATGCCATTGTCTTGAATGTAATGTGAAAAGGGAGCCACAATGCTGTGCAGAAAGCTGGAGTTTCTGGGCAGGTCTTTGAGCACACCCGCTACGGTAAACGGAGTTTTCTCGCCTTCAGCGTTTACCAGCAAGAGCGTTTCGCCAGTTGCCGGGTTTTCACCAAATAGTTTGAGCGCCAAATCTTCTGAAATGAATACTTCGGTCTCTTGCCTGAAGCTCGCCCTTTCTCCATTGAGAAGGCTCAGGTTGAATACCTCGAAGAACTCTTGCTCCACATAAGCCACCGATTCTCTGAACAGTTGATCCTCCAGCTTGACCAGGCTGTTTTCGCGATTGTAGGGTGTAGCGATCACGCCTTCCAGATCATTTTGCAAAGCCTGTGCAAGCGGCAGGGGACTGATGCCCATCAGCCTTTCACCATCTGCCGTTACCTTGGCCGCATTGACTTTGTATATCAGTTCGGCATCTTCAATCGATTTGTTGAAGTCACGATTGAATTCGATGTTGAAGTAGGCGATGGTGACCAGTGAAAAAGCAATAGCAATGGAAAGCAGGTTGACGCCTACGAAGAACTTGTTTCGGACCAGGCTTCGTAGTGAAGTGAGTACATAATTTGACCACATGATTTTGAGTTTTTGATTTACTCGAAAGTGGCCTTTATAATAGGGCCAGGCGTCTGTATTGATAAAGTTGGACCTCTTTAGCATTCCGTTCGGTACAATCAAATTGCACTTCGGTACACAACACCGTTGGTTAGTGTGTCTTTTGTGTAAGTGCTTACGTTAATTGCGCATCATTGCAGAAAAATGGACATGAAATTCAGATTAACAGCACTACTGTTTTGCTGCGGCATTGCCCTACAGGCCCAGGTGATACAAGGGGTGGCTAAGGACAAATCGAATGGTGAAGCCATCGCTTACCTAAGCCTGGGCATAGAGGGAACCCGGGTGGGAACTTTGACAGAAAAGAGCGGCCAGTTTAAATTGACCATCCCCGATAGTTTAAGAAACCGAAAGCTGACTTTATATGGCTTAGGATATGACCGGCTCGATCTGCCGCTTTCGTCCTTCTTTGGTAGGGGAGCACAAGAAATATTGATGCAGCCATTATCGACCAACCTGGATCAGGTTACTCTCGATAGAAATGGGTCTGCCAGTTATATTGAAGAAGAGTTTCTCACCGCCAAGCGCAAAGTGATGCAACGTGCCTACAGGTCGCTCTCGCCCAAAAACCCGGAACATAGCGGCACTACCATCGCTAGTCGCATATCAGTAACTCAGCCGCATTGGGTGGTATCGGCATCGGTGTTTGTGGCAGAAACTACCACGGACAGTCTAAAGTTTAGGGTGAGGATATTCGATATAGATAAGGAAACTGGCTTGCCGGGAAATGACCTCTTCCAAAACCCAGCAGTACACAGTTTTGCCGGCCAAAAAGGCTGGGTGACAATAGGCCTGGAAGATCATTATCTGTTCCTGGACAAGTCTGAATACTTTCTGGGATTTGAACTCATAGAAGAGAAAGAGGAGCGCTACCGGGTATACAATGCCCGAAAAGAGTATCGTACCAAGCTAAAGTCGCTTAATGAAGAAGGGGTGAAAGGTATACAACCAGTAACCCTGCAAAGAAACGGCAAAGAGGAGACCCATTATAGAATTTCGCTTTCGCCTAAAAAGATGAAAAAGCTTGGTCTTAATCCTTTCGTCTTCACCACTAAATTCGAAATGGTAAAAGGAGATAATATGGGTGTTTATCGGTCCTCCAGCTTTGAAAACTGGACAGTCTCTGACCTGGGTGTATTCAGAATGAAATTGAACTATGAATACGAGGGCAACTAAGCTTTGGAGATCGAAGAACTAACCGGTAAATCTTGAAGACTTTTCTTGTATTGAGATGGCGTCATACCCTCCACTTTTTTGAAGATGCTATTGAAAGAGGATTTAGAATTGAAGCCAGTTTCCAGCGCAATGCCCAGCAAAGTATAGTGTTCAAACTGTGGTTCAGGCAGTCGTTCTTTGAATGCCTTTACCCGGTATTCGTTGACAAAGCCAAAGAAGTTGGTAGACAATTGATCATTGATCAATTGTGAGAGATCATGCTTGGTCATGCCGGTTTGGTATGCCAAAGTTTCAAGGCTCAACTGACTGTCGAGGTAGGGTTTTTCTTCCGTCATGTGCGTTTTCAGCCTGTTGAGTAGGGTTGAGGCCTCATCCGGGTCGAGCTTACTTGAGGAGTAGCGTTCCATTTTGGCACGGTCAGGCTTGGTGAGATTTCCGTTCTGAGGGTTGGTAAAGATGACAGATTGCTTAACTCCATAGAAACCAATCACTGCAATGTTCACCACCTGGGCAAAAGCGGTAGCCTTAAATGAGGTGAGAAATTCAACCCACTGAAAGGAGCCCGCCCAAATGATGATGAAGCTGAACCAGAAGCCAATCATGGACAGGATGATCCAGTAGCGCAGCCAGTTCAGATTGATTTTTTCTAGGTAAGAGAATTCGTTTTTGATCCGGTTCTTATGTCGGAAAAGCAGGTAGAGACTCAAGGCAGGATAGAGGAAACTCGAACCCGCCAACAGCATACCATACCACCGCATTTGCCAGGGAGCACCGGGGTCCATCTGAATAAAGCCATCTTCCGTTCTGACATTTACCTCCGCACCAAAGTACAACATCGAGCCATACATAAAGATGAAGGGGATGAAGTGGTAGAGATAACGCTTCAGCTCAAAACGCCTGGGTAGCACCAGGGCACAGACGTAGAAATAGAGAAATGGCGCCACCAGAAAAGGTAGTAACGCACCAGCAAGCTCTAGCTCAAGGTAATTAGTGGGATAATTAAAGTCATTATAGAAGAATAGAAGGTTAAACGTACTGATTAATAGATAACTAAGTAGAATGTAATCGTAAGCTTCACGCTCTTTTTTGACCGTGAGCAGCAGGGTGAGAAACCCCGCCATAAACATCCCTATGTACATTACCGCGTTCATGTGCTTGCTTTCAACCCAGTTTTACTGCCATTAAGTTAAGGTTTTCCGCCCTTTGATTCCCTTAAGGGGTGCTCTAATGAATTAATACCCCCCCTTAGGGTGTGGGGTAGCAAAGAAGTTTCAAGAACGAATCACTGAACAAAATGGCATTGAACCCAGCTTACGTGATATCAGAGTGGCCGCATTGAAGATGCATAAAAATCGAGGTCCGACCGATATAGGGAAATGTTTTTTCGAATAATCCGCTTTAAAGCATCTCTGCTATCTGGCTGCGGTAGTGCCTACTGCTGGCCACAGTTTGGCCGTTGCTAAGGGTCAATTCAAAGCCACCACGGTTTCTGGGCTCCAGGCTGCGTACATGGTTGATGTTGATAATGTTCGATTTGTGCACCTGTCTGAAACCGGCAGGCAGTCTTTCCAGCAATCGCTTCAGACTTTCCCTCACCAGCAAAAAGCGATCTTTGAGGTGCACCTTGATGTAGTAGTCAAAACCTTCAATCTGCAGCACTTCATCATAATCGAGCCAATGGATTTTACCCGAAGACTTGATCTTCAATTTGTTTTGCAGTGGCTCCAGTTGTTCATCCAACGCAGAAAATGACGCAGTTGCACCAGTTGAAAGCTGCTGCTTCACATGACTGAGCATGTCATAAAATCGCTCATCGGAAAAAGGTTTTTGCAGGTAATCCAGCGCATGTACTTCAAAGGCGGTGAGCGCATACTCGTCATAAGCGGTGATGAACACAATGGCGGGAGGGGTATAGGTGAGTTTGTCCAAAACTTCAAAGCCGTTGTATGCAGGCATTTGTATGTCCAGAAACACCAGGTCGGGTTTGTGCAGGTTAATGGACTGTACAGCCTCTCTGCCGTTTCTGCACACACTGAGCACCGCAATGTCCTCATCTCTGGATAGCAGCAACTGCAGGCCCTCACAGGCGTCTAATTCATCGTCTGCTATGATGGTGCTGATCTTATTCAAGGGGTATATCAATCAAAGTGAGAACGCCAGTGCCATCTGCTGAGTTACTGATCGAGAATTGGTAATCTTGTTCATAGCCCAGTTCCAGCCGATTGATAACATTCGAAAGCCCTATGCCCATGTTCGCCTCCATATTCCAGTCCCGAGACAGGGCGGGTGCGGCATTGGCAATTTCAATGCGCATCCTATTGTCAACTGCGGTTATATTGATATTCAGATAGGCCTTTGTCTCCACTTTGCTAATGCCATGCAGAAAGCAGTTTTCAACCAAGGGCTGAAGCAGCAGAGCAGGCACAGGCTGAGGTTTGAGCGTTTCAGGCACATCGATGGAAATGCTCAGCCGATCGCGAAAGCGAATGGCCTCAATGTCCAGGTACAGCTGAATCAGCTCTATTTCACGAGCCAGCGTAATTTTGTAATCATCACCTAATTTGAGTGTTTCGCGCAGCAGGTTGCTCAGTCGGGAGATCATGTCCACTACTTCTTTGTGCTTTTCTTGTCGCGCCATCATAGAGAGGCTGTTGAAGGCATTGAAAAGGAAATGAGGCTGTAATTGATTTTGTAGTGCCTGAAATCGCGCTTTGTTCAGCTCGGCAGACATGGTCAGGTTGGCCATTTGCTGGTGCCTTGAGCGATTGTACAAGTCGATGCCCAGTAACAGTCCTATGCAAAGCCAGTAAAAGAGGAAGCCGTTTGCTGAGAAGATGGAGCCCACTTCATAGCGCAACAGAAACTTTTCCATGAGGTCACGGCTGGTGTCGGCTTTGGCCACCGGGTGAAAGTGCACATAGAAGATGTTGAGGGCAAACTGGTGAAGGAAACCCGCGATCAAAGCAGGAGTGAGGTGTCTTAACCCTTGTGACCAATAGTTGCCGTTTCGCCAGCGGTCATACAATACAATGATGATGGGTCCGCTGAGCAGCATAACCAGGTAATAGGGGAAGCTCCAGCTAAAGACCATGTCCCAACTAAAAGGCGCCCTGGCACTCAATGCCCATTGAAAGTTATTGTAGACCGAAAAGGACCACAGCACCACCCAAAAAACCGTATTCCAGAGCCAGAGCCTCGGTATTTTCCAGTCTTTTAGGTGTTGCTGCGGTTTGTTGTTCATTTGAGTTGGAAGATAGAAATATTAGCGCTTACCCTTATTGACCTGATGGGCTTGATTTGCTTGGATCCAGTTTTCCCTTAGTGTAGCCGTATTGGTACCAGGCAAAAGCTTTGCCACGTTCCGGGGCCAATTCATGGGCTTTTTTCCAATAATCAATTGCCTTCACATCTTCACGGGTACGGTAATAGTTGCCCAGGCCCATATAGCTGTACCAATGGTCAGGGTGGCGTTTTGCATTCAATTCCAGCACCCGAAGCGCCTCTTCAATCTCCCCGGTATTGTTTAGGCTCATGGCATAGCTGAAAAGCTCCTGTGCATTGCCTTCCTCAATGGCCTTGGCTTTCACCCTTTCAGCTTCCTTCTTTTTACCCTGCTTTTCCAACAGTTTCACCTTGAGCATGCGACCAGTCATGCTGTTTTGCATAGCCATCGATTGATCTACCAGGGCCATGGCAGCGTCAATGTCTTGGGGCTTAAGCGCCATGGTGCTATTGGCAGCTGCCAGTAATGCCGACCAGTTTTCTTCCTCCATGCCCGCCACATCGGCTATGATATTGGCATTTACATTGGTGCTTATGTCAAAAGTGATGCGTTGGTCTGCCCAATGCAGTTCTACCGTTGCGGCATGTGCTTTTGGTACAATAAAGCGATAGCTGAGCCAGTCCTGATACACAACGGCTTCAGGTGTTACGGATACGCGCAGAGCGTCTTGATTGGCGTCATAGGCAAAACTTCCCCAGCCTTCACTGTAAGTAGAGAAAGCCAATTGCCAGCTGCGTTCTGAAACGAAAATGTGCAGTCCATATTCGCCTGCCTTCAACGGCTTGCCATTGATCTGCACATCATGATTGAACCTGATGATGGTGTTCTCATTGGCACCGGCACGCCAGGGGTGGGGAATACCGTGCATTTTTTCATTATACACCACCACATCTCCAAAAATCTCCCGGCCATTGGCCAAAGGCGCATGGTACTCAATTTCCAGATCGGTAGTGCCAACGCGTTGAAATACCTTGGCCATTTGACTAGGCCGAGGATATAGGTTAGGCTGCTGAGCCATGACTGCTGTTGTGAGGCAAAGGGCCATGAACACGATTAGATACTTGTTTCTCATGAGTTTTTGTTTTTAGACAAGTATGTCGCAATTATCAGCCATTTGCCGCTTTATTCAGGCTTTGGCCCTCATTTTGCAGTATCAGGGTCAAATGTAGCAGGAAGACGGACTTGTTGATTCACAACAAAAACCCAACATCACACCATTCTTTTTCGTCCTCACTGCGTAATTAATTACTAATTTTCGCCCGTATAAACCCGGATGATGCAATAGAAATCGTTGTGAAGTCATAAATCGCAAAGAATCAGGAAGTTTGACTTAGATAGCATAGCAGCGCTATGCTGAGAAGACAAACGAAGAATGGCGACTGATTCAAAGCGAGTTATGGCTGGAATAGAAAGTCTATTGCATTATTTGGGTTAAAATGAAAATGTATATGAAAAGGTTTTCGGCCACCCTATTGATTTTAGTACTCACAATTTCGATTGCTCATTCTCAAAAGCGATCTGAGATGCGCTATGAAATTGACATGACGCAGAACTTAGATACTTTCTACATCACCCTTTATCCTGGGAAGCTGAAAGAAGCCAACGATATTTTTCAGTTTGCCGCTACTGCCCCAGGCACTTATCAAACCATGAACATTGGCAGATTGGTGAGCGATTTTGAAGCCTTTGACAAGCGTGGCAATTACCTCGATACCGACCCAATCTCTGAAAATCAGTACCAGATCACTAATGGGAAGAAGGTGCACAAAATCACCTATAAAGTGGCCGAGACTTTCGATACACCTCTGACTGAGTATCCGATTTACCCCATGGCAGGTTCTTCGTTGGAAGAAGACCATGCCCTGATCAATGCACATACCGTGCTGGGCTACTTTCATGGATTGCAGAACGCACCCATCAGCATTAGCCTGAAGGGGAGAAGCGGCTGGAAAGTGGGTACAGCACTCACGTCAATGGATGGTGTGTTCAAGGCTAAAAACTTTGATCATGCGGTTGATTCCCCCATTCTTACGGGTAAGCTCACTGAAGCGTCTACCCAGATAGCCGATACTAAGGTGGAGATATATACCTATTCGGCCAATGATAAAATTGCTTCTGACCGACTGCTCGAGAGCATGAGCAGTATGCTGGAAGCCACCAAAGAATTTCTGGTTGACCTGCCGGTAGACCGTTATACCTTTCTCTACCACTTTGCACCAGATACCCAGGGTGCTACTGGTGCCTGGGAGCATTCGTATAGCTCTGAGTACACACTGATTGAGAATGACTTCAATACGCCTCAGCAGGTGCAGGCAGTGACCGATATTGCTTCTCACGAGTTCTTCCACATTGTAACCCCACTCAATATTCACAGCGAAATTGTGGAAGAGTTCAATTTTGTAGAGCCTACACCTTCTGTGCACCTTTGGCTGTATGAAGGGGTGACCGAATGGGCTTCTAATATTCTGCTATACAGAGCAGGTGAGCTCAGCCTGGAAGAGTACCTCAGTGGCTCAGTGAGACAGAAAATATTGGTGAACCAGCTTTATTTTGACCCAAGCTGGAGTCTCAAAAGACTGTCAGATGAGTCTTTCTCGACTGAGGGAGCCAAGCAGTATGGCAATATCTACTACAAAGGCTCATTGATTGGCAACTTGCTCGACATTCGCTTGCTGGAACTGTCTGATGGTCAACGTGGCTTACGGGAAGTACTGTTGGAACTGGTGAAGCTGTATGGGAAAGGGAAACCTGTTTCTGAAGCCACTTTCTTTGACGACCTGGCGGCCATTACCTATCCGGAAATCAAAGACTTCTTCAATGCCTATGTGCTGGATAATGAAGAGCTGCCATTGGCTGAATACTTTGAGAAAATCGGCATTAAGATAACTGGTTCTAAGCAAAGCGACCTGAAGGTGGAGAAAATGGAAGACATGACACCACAGCAGGAAAAACTGTTCAAAGCCTGGAGTGAAAACATGGCCCTTAAGCTGAACTAAGCTTCAAATACTTTTAAGTTTTACATCCTTTTCCTCTCCCGGGAACAATCACGACTGCCCTTTGGTTTTTAACCCGAAGCCTGGTGAAGTACGCAATTTTTCATAGATCAGGATTGGCTTTTTAAACTTAAAAGACATGGAATCCACACATTTTGACGCAATTGTAATTGGTACAGGACAGGCTGGCCCTTCACTGGCTGCTCGCCTGGCGGGTAGCGGTATGAAGACCGCCATCATAGAACGACATCTGTTTGGCGGTACCTGCGTCAACACGGGCTGCACACCCACAAAGGCCTTGGTGGCCAGTGCCCGAACTGCCTATGTGGCACGAGAAGCCTGTCGCTGGGGAGTCGAGATTAACGGAGACATTACCGTTGACATGAAGAAGGTAAAGGCTCGCAAAGATGCTATTGTCAATGCTTCTACTACCGGGGTAGAAAACTGGCTCAAAAGCCTCGATAACCTCACCGTCATTGAAGGCCATGCCCGCTTTAAAGGTCCAGATATTATCAGTGTGGGCGATCAGCTACTGAAAGCCCCTAAAATATTCATCAATGTGGGAGGCAGGGCCTTTGTGCCAGACCATGCCGTGAATGGGCCGGTTCCTTACTGGACCAACAAAGACATCATGGAGGTGGACTTTGTGCCGGAACACCTGATTGTGATCGGTGGTAGCTACATAGGCCTTGAGTTTGGACAGATGTACCGCAGGTTTGGCAGTAAAGTGACCATTGTGGAGAAAAACTCCAGACTGGTACACAGAGAGGATGAAGATGTCTCTCTGGCCATTCAGGAGAAGCTGATTTCTGAAGGAATTGAACTGAGGCTGGAAGCAGAATGCATCAGCGGCACAGTTGAAGGAGATGAGATTTTGGTGGATGTGGTCTGCAAAGAAGGAGACCCCAAAGTGAGGGGCACACACTTACTTTTTGCCGTAGGCAGAACACCCAATACGCACGATTTGGGCTTAGACAAGGCTGGTGTCAAAATGAATGAACGCGGCTTTATTCAGGTAAATGATGAGCTTAAAACCAATGTAGAGGGCATTTGGGCCCTGGGCGATTGCAACGGGCAAGGTGCTTTTACACATACCGCTTACAACGATTTCGAAATCGTAGCCGCCAATGTGTTGGATAACGACCCCAGACGAGTGAGCGATCGCATTATGTGCTATGGCCTTTTTACCGATCCACCACTGGCACGCATTGGTATGTCGGAAAATGAAGCCCTGAAATCGGGTAGAAGAATTCTTAAAGGCTATAGAGATATGAAGCGCATTGCCAGGGCCAAGGAAAGAGGAGAGACCCATGGCTTTATGAAGGTGATGGTAGATGCTGATACAGAAGAGATTTTGGGCGCTACCATTTTAGGCATTGAAGGGGATGAAATCATCCACTCTATGCTGGACCTCATGTACGCTGGTAAACCCTATACTACCATCAGTCGGGCAGTGCATATTCACCCCACCATTTCTGAATTGATTCCCACCATGCTGCAGGGACTGAAGCCCTTGAATTTTTAATCGGGTAAATACCGATTGATATTAACCACTTTTACTGCTTTTTGACCAGAGATATAGCCAAAGGCGCGTTTTATTGGAGGTAAATATTTGCCAAACCATATGCGTGTTACGTTTTTTTTACTCGGCCTATTGCTCTGTCAAGCGGCTGTTTTTGCACAGAATGATCATCCTTTAAAGGCCGTATTTGAAAAGGACGATCTGGTATCTTTCATTAAGGCGGACAAGGCTGATATACCTGATCAGCGGTGGTTTCAGCACAGTCTGAACCATGGAGCAGAGATGATCTGTGCCTACTTAATAGACGAAGGGGCCGATGTAAACGGGCATTTTGAGGGTGGGGCCACTCCCTTAATCACGGCAGTCAATTCTCGACAGGTCGGGATAGTGAAGCTTTTACTGGCCAAAGGAGCCGATCCTGATCTAAAAACCAAAGGAGGTCTGGAAGCTACTGCGTTGATGTATGCCAGTGCACGCAATGACTTGGAGTTGCCTCAGATGCTGGTTGCCGCTGGGGCAGAGGTGAACACCATAGACCTGAATGGCGACCCAGCCATGAACTGGGCTACCTACTATGGCAATACCCTGGTAATGCAGTGGTTGATAGACCAGGGAGCCGACCTAAGCATCAAAAGCAAGCATGGTATGCCGGTAGACGTAGGCCTGCGCCTTTGGCATGCAGACTCAGTGCTGGAAGTCTTCAGGGTCAACTGGCAAGGAGAGAAGCTCACCAGGGCTGCACAGAGGCTCTATGAAGCCGTACAAGCCAATGAGCTGAAAACTGCCAGCAAACTGTTGAAGAGTGCGGCAGAAGCTAATACAACAGACGTACTGGGCACGCCACTGTTGCAACTGGCAGTTCAAGCCAACAACATTGAGATGACGCGATTGCTTCTGGAAAAAGGAGCAGACCCCAACCACACCAATCGGGTGGGCATGGCACCCCTGGCCTTTGCCGCACGATTTGACAATGCTGAATGCCTGAGGCTGTTGCTGCAAGCTGGTGCCAACCCCAATCAGACGAGTGAAGACTACCGACTCACTCCGCTAATGGGAGCTGCCGTGTCGGGCAATATCGGCATTGCCCAACAGCTGGTAGCGGCAGGTGCCAATCTGGACATCCGCGATGTGGTCAACGATTGTGCGGCCTTGCACTGGGCCATGTTCTACAACCATTCCGAATTCGAATTGTGGATGCTGGAAAAGGGCGCTGAATTTGAAAAATCAGTCATGGCCGGGGCTTATACCACCCGTTCTATGGCCGAACTGCTTAACCATGAAGTGATAGTTGATTGGATCGATAGTAAGTTAATGGTTAATAATGATTTAAAAGGGTCATGGGTGATCAAAGGGATTGACTATATACAGGCTGATACCACACTAAATATCGTACCTGCATCTAAAGGGCGCTTCTCATTTACCAATGAGCAATACCATTTGATCTACAACCCCTGGACCAATGAACGGAAGCCCTTTGCCAACCTGTCAGAACCCAGCGAGCAGGAAATCAAACAAGCTTTTCAAACGCTCGTATTCAATTCGGGGAGTTATACTTTTACAGACAGTACAGTGGTAGCCACGCCTGACATTGCCAGGGTACCGGGCTTTGAAGGAGGCAAGCAGTATTACCGCTACAAACGTATTGACAATGAATTGCATCTGACCATGTATGATGAAACTTATCCGGATGGTACCAAACCAGATTGGTATCAAAAGTTGCAAGTACTTTTTAAATTGGTGAAGGAGTAGACCGATTAATGACCTTACTCAGATTTTTACTGCTGGGCTATGCCCTCATTACCATATTCATAGCCGGTGGCTTGTTTTTCAAAAAAGCTGGTCACAGTTATACGCTGCTGTCGGTATTCGGCCTGCTGTTTGGGTTGGAGATGCTCCGTTTCCTCTATGGTACCAGCACTGTTTTGGTAAATGCCTATCCTGAATTTGTTGGCTATTATTATTTTGAAGTAGGCTTTCTGTATGGACCGGTTCTGTGGTTTCACTTCCGGTTTTTTATTAATCCCGACCGTTCCTGGCGCTGGACCGATGCCCTGCACTTATTGCCAGCCATAGCAGTATTTGTATTGCTGAGTGATGTTTTCCTGATGCCTCCATTGGAGCGAATCGCCTATTTAAAAGCCAATTTCCTAAACCGTACCATGCTTTATAATTATGCCCGTAGCTGGCATATTATGCTCTATGGTGCGGCCATTGTCTATTTAGTCTATCGCAATTTTCAGCTGCTCACAGGTAAAAAGCGCTTATACGCCCTGGCCATATGTACTGTCTATTTCATTACCGCTGTATTCCTTTCATGGCTTGTGGGTTATGCATGGGGCTGGCGTCAGTTTGTGTACTACTACCTATGTGCTTCCACCATGGTATTCATCATTGGTTTTGTGCTTTATCGTGATCCACAGTTTCTCACACAGATCACGCGCAAGTACTTGCATTCAGCTATGCCCAGGACAGACATGCAGCGCATTGCGGGTAAAATTAATGCGCATATGAGTGAAGAGCGCATCTTCCTGCAGAAGGACCTGACACTGCGCAAACTCTCTGACCTGATTGAAGAAAAGCCCCATAAGATCTCTCAGACACTATCTGAGTACCTAAAAGTCAGTTTCAATGATTTAGTGAACCGTGCCAGAATAGGACATGCTAAGGAAATGCTGAAAGACAAATCATTTGATCATTATAAGATTGAGGCCATTGCTTTAGAGTCTGGCTTTAACAACAAAGTGACTTTTCACAAGGCCTTTCAAAAGTTTCAGGACTGTACGCCTGCATCGTACAGAGATTCATAAAGACCAAGGAAGGTGTCCTTAAAAAGGACACCTTCCTTACAACTTTTTAAAAATGTCAGAAGAAAAAATCATGACTCTGCACCCACAGGGAAAAAGTGGGGTGAGCATATCAAAAGCCAAATACGATCTGGTGAGGACAGTGGTACTGGAGGTGATTGAAAATCAGCAACCGATCACTTTTACCGACATGTTTAACCTCTGCAATGACCTATTGAAAGAACAGCAGTTTGATGGCAAGCCGGGTTGGTACGTGACTACCGTTAAACTGGACCTGGAGGCAAGGGGATTGATAGAGCGGATACCCAAAACCAGTCCACATCAGCTACAGTTGACTAAGGCTTAGTCATCGTCTTCATCATCATCGTCATCTCCACCATCATCAAAAAACTGTGTTGGGTCAAAGGGGATGTCTTCATCAGGGTCTTTGTCGAAAGGCCCTACACCGGGAGGGTTGAAGAGTCCCCATCTATCGATGAAGTAATTCTCGGTATCAAAGGAAGCCACCCAGTCGATGAATAGCAGCCTGAATTCTTCGATGGCATCGCGAATGAGCTGGTAATAGTGCACTTCTTTGAAGCCAAAGGTGGTAAGGCTATGCACATGCAGAGAGAGATCTCTGGCCGATTTGCGGATGATGGCGGCACATTCCATGCGCATATCATATATGTCGGCACCTTCAGCACCGGCTATTTTGGCACAGATCATACTGGCATCTTCGATCATAAAGCGCTTGGTGCTCTCCAGCATCTCATCATCATCTGGAATGAGGTCGGCCACCTGGCGCGTAAGCTCGTATATCTCTTCTCCTTTTTTGTAAATGGGCATCGACCGGGGGTCTTTCATGCCTTCATCATCGTCATCGTCAAACATCGCGCTACTTTGATGTTGAATATTAACAAATAATGGTTGATCAATCACAAGTCAGGCACTGAAAATAGCTCAGCTTTCGACAGATGCTTTCAGATTGTACTGCATGCGGTGGGAGACTAGTAGGGAAATGACCACAAAAGCGGTGAAAAGGAAGAATCCGGTTTGCAGTTGGGTCTCGTTGGTAGTGAGTACTTCCACCGAACTGGTTAAGTCATCTAAATGGTTGAGCTGCTCGTTCAGAATGCCCGAAAAACCAATGTAGGCCATGAAAATGGCAATCACCATCACATCGGCCATGGACCACTTTCCGGTTTTGAATACGATGAATTGAATGAAAGGACTCTTCCTCAGTTTCTGCACGTACAGGTAAAGACAGCTGCAAAAGAGCTTGAGCAGGGGAAAAAGCACACTGAACAGGAAAACCAGCAAGCCCACAATGAGCACGTCTGCACTGCCCTGAAGGAGCATGATTTGCACAATCTCCAATATGCTCTTGCTTTTAAAGTACAGCACCTGGTCCGTAAAACCAATGTCTTCACCCAGCAGGCTGAAATTCATTTCAGAAATACGGGCATCAATGTCGATCATAGGTAGGGAAAGGCCGGCCATGAGCAGAATAAAGCAGCAAACTGTGAGTAGCATGAGCTCTGAGGTATCGGGGCGCTTCAGCAGCATGGCTACCAGCCCAGTGGCTAATATGAGGGCGTAAAGCATAGACTTGTTACCACTGATGTTTTGATTGGCATTCCCAATCTCATTGCGCAGGCCTTTGATGGCTGCTTCACCGCTCTCATAGCCATGAACGGCCAGAATGTCGTTGCGGTAAGAGTAGTCCATTTCCGAAAATGTACTGGTAGCATAGCCAGTAAGCTCCTCCATAATGTAGGCTTTGAACTGCTTCTTGTTTTCTGGGTCATCCAGGAAATTCACAATGTCATCGGTGAAGAGGGGGATGTCATCCTTCATCTTGCCGAAGATGTCGGTCATGGAGGCCACACTTTTTCTGAAAAATCCACCTACTCCCTTATTGGTTTTGTAATAGCGGTCTTCAAAATCGCTGATGGTGGTATAAAGAAAGGCCGAGACGCGTTTCTTCATCTCATCGCGATTGTTGTTAGTCAGGTCAAAGCCTTCCACTTTTTTGGTGATAATATCCGCAAGAATGGCAGCCCAGGTGTCTACATTGAACATGCCGTATTTGATGTCCGACAGCTCCACCAGGTCTTCCATTAGCACCCGCTTTTCCTGCTCCTTATGGTATACCTCCAAAGAGACAAAGAGCATCAAGCCCGCCAATACGGAAATCATGATTAACCGAAGAATCTTCATGCGACTATCCAAATCATAGGTAAAGCTGCTTGTTTCAAGCAAGACTCCCCAATTTATAGAAATGTAATCAGCCAACTATTAAAAATCAGCCAACGGCATTAAAATGAAATATTAGAACGGATACTTAAGTGCTGAGGTTTCTGAAATAGGCGGTGGGGGTGGTGCCGGTGAGTTTTTTGAAAGCCGCATTGAAAGTGCTTTTAGAGTTGAAACCTACATCCTGAGCAAGGGCAAAGAGCGTCATGCGTTGTGCCTGGTCACTTTTGGCCAGTTCTATGAAGGCCTTGATACGGTAGTAATTCACATATTCGAAGAAGTTCATGCCCACACCTTCATTGAGCACACGCGCCAGATCGGGGCTGGAAATACCCATCAATTCGGCCAATTCCACCTTCATGAGCTTGTTATTAAGAAAAGGCTTCTTCTCTAACATTATGTCATCCAGTCGCTGCTTAAGGGAATCAAGGTCTTTCGTTGAAAGTTTAGACTGCTGGTACTTGAGCATTTTGCTCATTTCTTCGGCCTGAAACACCTGTGGGTGAACCATGGCATAGAAAGCAATGAACATGACCACAAAAGACAAAGCAAGCCAAATGATGTTGCGAAAATCACGCTCTAATGCCGGAATGGAAAATAGGCTGACAAGGAAAAGCACCAACCAGGTGATAAAGCATAACCCAATGACCCAATGTAGGTTGATAAGGAATCTGTTTTTGGGAACAAAGGAAAGCTCGTTTCTTAGCCTGCTTCTGTTCTGCATCAAAAAGATGAAGCTGGCCGTCCAGTAGCTGATATTGACAATGAGGCCTGTGGCGTGAAAGATGCTGATAGAGCGGGTGAGCTCACCGGTTCTATTACGACTTTCTATCACCTCATAGGAGGGGATGACAAAGACCACCAGAATCATGAGCATGTACAATCCTGCGGGAATGTAATGGACCCAATCGGCCTTGCGCCACTGCTGACCCAATAGGGTGCTTTTAGAGAAAAGGTAGAGGGTACTGCCAAATAAAAGTCCTGCGAATTCTGCCAATAACAGTGGTTTGGGAGCCTGGCCGTACAGTGGAGAAATGTAAATGATCCGGCCAATGAGCCCCATAAGGATAGCAAGCACCAGTACAACCAGGTAGACATTGGCTGCCTTTCTTTTTTGATAAGAAAAGGCATACACCCCGAGTAAAAACAATGATTGAAACAGGGCAAAATAGGTCAGCTGATCGAAAAGTGCTTGCATATGTCCGGCTCAAAAAATAATTATTTCAGTACAAATTGGTGGACCTGGCTGAGGCCTTCAACGTCCATTTTCAGGTTTTCGTTGTAGAACTTTTCAAAGGCTTCGGCACTGTCCCATTCGGTTATTTCAATGTAGTCGGGTTGATAGTGATAACCAAAGGGAGACTTCCCATTGTCGGCTGACATCAGGCTTTTACCCTTATGCTTTTTCACCTTCTTTTTAAACTGACTTACAAAGTGCCCAAATTTTGCCTCGTCCTCTTTCCAATACGCAGTCACCACCGTGTGCTTTGTATTATCGATGGCAAAGGAAACGTCCTCTGGCATTTCGAAATAAGTGAGTCCGAAATAGGACCAGATGGCGCGTCTTCTATCATGAAGGTCAGGGAGGCGTTCGTCAATCTCATCAATGAAGCGTTCCCGAACGGAGAGGTTGTCCCATTTGGCAATGAGCATAGACTGCGGCTGTAGGTTGCCCTGAACCGTTTGGTCAATGCCTTTGATCCCCTGGATTTTAAAGCTCATTTCTGCGGCAATGGGCAGTGCCTTTTGACGGTACTCATTGTACAACTCATCGGCATTATCATTGAAACTGATCAAGAGCAGGTCCATGACTTCTCCTTTTTTAAAGTTGAACTGCGAATGGTTCTGTTGCTGAGAACTGAATGTAGGAGCGACTAAAAGCGCGGCAATAGCAATCGTTTTGAAAATATTCATTTTACATCTAATGGTTTGATGCAATGCTACGATTGCTCACCGACCTCAGATGCACAGAAAGGGCTCCAATGGGTATTGATACGGTATTCGAACCAGAAACCGGGTACTTAAAGCCCTATTGGGCTTGATTTTGGAATTTAGAATTACGATTTCAGAATTGGCGCCTCTGGCAATCGAAATTCTACAATCTTCATTTCCCTTGATTAATCGGCATGGGCAAGCCTTTGTTATCCCATTTCACCACAAAGAACTTCAATGGCTTGTCGCCAGTATTCTTAATGCCATGCCAGTCCCAGGGTTTGGCATAGAGTAAATCTCCCGCTTCGGCAGGTTGTTCTTTGCCATTCAGGCTCCAGGTACCATTGCCTTCCAAAATGTACATAAACTCCTCTGCTGTATGCTGGTGAGGGGGGTGAATTTCCTGTCCGGCATCAATGTCGGCCACAGCGGTGAGTGTATTAATGGTGCCATAAGTACCCGTACCGTTTTCAGGAGTATAAATTTGGATGTCTCCCCAGGCTTCGTTCACTTTTTCAATTTGATTGGCCTTGTAGATGGTGCTTGCAAGGTCGGTCTGTTGTTCATGGGCTTTCCAGCCAACCCAGGCCGATAGCAATGAGAAAATGGGGATGAGTAGGTAAGGAGTGATCTTTTTCATAGTATCATGCATAAGGTGATTGTAACCGCTTAGTTAAAATATGCCTCCCTTAAATTCCCTAAAGGGACCGCAACACAAATAGTTTGTACCCTTCAGGGTTAGGGCTTAGACAAAGAATGTTTCTTAAAGTCTTTAACTAAGCGATATTTAATCCGTCTTGAATATAAGCCAATAATCGAACGGTTCAGTGCTGGTTGCCTGAAAGCTTAGGGTCGTCCCTCGGCTCCACCTTCGGAAGTTCCTGCTTCACATATTCATCTAATGGATTTACCAGCACTCTGATCATTTTCATGCCTTTTTTTGATGTTTGAAGGCCAAGTAACTGATCTATCAGCGCTTTGGCTTCAGTCAGCTCTTTATGCTTCCACTGGCCAAATTCCTCAGTATTGGTCAACTGTTGAGGCGATTTAATCACCGTTTCAACCGAAAGTTTTGTGGCTTCAAACAGCTCAGAGGGCACATTGATGATGGCCCGGCTCAGGTCGTCTTCAATGTCTTCGAGGGCATAGATTTTGCCTTGTACCAACCCGAGGTCTTGCACATGCTCATCGGCCAGTGAAATGCCAAAGCCCAGCAGCGCCAGCTTCAATACCGAAGAGAATGAGCGGTGATAGAGCTCATGGATGCCCTTTTGATTCAGTGTGGTTTTTGAAGTGCGCCTTTGAAAGTCGAGCCACATGCTGTTGAGAAAATGGGTTAGCTCGGCTTGTACGGTGCTGCGGTCAGTGCATTTTTCCAACTTCCTCACGGCATCGGCCAGCACCAATTGAATGGTAGTCTGCGGTTTTTGACCAGCCTCCAAAAACTGGATGAGTTCGTGAATTAATGACTCGAAGGATTGTCCATTGGGCAATGCATAATCGCCATCGGCCAGGTCGTCAATATATCGGCAAAAGAAGTAAGTGGGTTTTGAGGAAGGGTAAATGCCCAGGGCGCCCAGGCCATAAGTAAAACCTGCTACCGTAAAGTACTTCCTGAAATTGCGCTGAAGCAACCGCATAAAATAGCTAAGGATAAAATACTCTCTGCGCAGGTAGCTCATTCTATCTGAAACGGTGTTGCAAATATTATTTAATTAATCGATTTTTAGTCGATTTGGCTGGGGTTTATTAACCTTGAACTTTCAACGGCCGATTTTACGAATCTCAACATATGTTTCCTATTCATCTCGATATTTTTGGCAGCACCAAAGGCTTTTATGAAGGCATTTACTTTGCCATTGCGGTGGCCCTTGCCATTTGGTTTGCTTTTCGCCTGGCAAAGTCTGAAAATCTGAACAAAGACGATTTCATGTTGCTGCTCATGGTAGCCTTGATAAGCGGGGTGATAGGTGGCAGTATTTTCCAACAGTTTTTTTACAGCAATGCCACAGGCCTGAAAGACATTATCTCTGACTGGGACAACGGCTTCAGCATTACCGGAGCAGTCATCATAGGTCCATTTCTCACCTATCTGTGGTGCAAGTGGAAGAAACTGAATTACTGGAAACTCTTTGCGCTGGTGGTGCCTGCTATTATTTTGGGGCAGGCGGCTGGCAGACTGGGTTGCTTTATGAATGGAGACGGGCATGGTACCGCTACAGAACTGCCCTGGGGTGTAGAGTTCCCTCGTTATGGACATGCGGTACCTTCCTTTGAGTTGAAAGCAGAGCCCCGATATGAGAGCGATGCCTGGAAGTACTCACTAAGAAACGGATTGGTTGAGCCAACTGATACTAAGAGCGCTGCAGTGCACCCTTCACAAATCTATGAACTGCTGGCCGATCTTGTGCTTTTTGCCTTCCTGTTAAAGCTTTTCAACCGAATAAGAGAAAGGAAAGATGCGCGCTGGCGAATGGTGCCCTTTGCTTATGTTGGGGGTTATTCACTGATCCGCTTCTTGATAGAATTTACCCGTGCCGATAGGGAATTGGCGGACGGAGCAGCGTTAAGCCAAATGCAATGGTTGCTCATTCTCGCCATGATCGTTTCTGCAGTTCTTTTTTGGCTGGCCAGCCAAAAATCGGCAAAGGCCTGATTTTCATTGAATTATATTTTTAATATTCCTATTTGTTGAAAAAAAATAATAATTAAGGGTTACTTTTTGCGCAACTCTGCATAAAGCTGTAAAAAACGCTTTAACCGCACTTCCGGTTGAACCAATCTTAAAAACAGCAAACATGTCAGAAACTATAGCAAACCGCCTGGATGTAACGAATAATGCATCCAATCCGGTAATTTCTCTAGATGCCGATCAAGGCATCATATCGGCAGGCACTCGAAATGAAAGCGGCCGATTAGATTTAAAGGACGATCGAAATCAATCCACGGTACAAATTGATGGTGAAAACGCAAGAATTTCACTAGGAAATAATGGTGTAGCTGGTGCCTTAGATGTTTATAACAATCAATATCGTAGAACTGTAAAAATAGATGGCGAAGATTCGAGCATCAGACTGGGAGGTTCCATGGGAGCAAATGGACAAGTGTTTGTGGCGGATGAAAACGGCAACACCACAGTATCTCTCAACAGCCGGAACGCTAGCATCAATTTAGGAGGAGACGGCAAGAGCGGTGATGTATATATTGATGACCATCAGAATAGAAGAACCATCAATCTGAATGGGGGTAGTGCGGATGTTACTATAGGAACAGATGGCGTAAATGGTGGCTTATCCATTATGGATTCAGACAACCGCAGAGTTTTGGGCTTTACAGGAAGTAGGGGGCTTCTCGCTGTAGGCAACAGCGGTCAAAGTGGGCAAGTGACGGTAAGAAATACGGATGGAAGCCATGCCATAGTACTCGATGGCTCAAGTGGAGACATTGTACTTAACAATGCAGACTTTGCCGAAGATTTTGATATTCAGCCTTCTATTTCCAAAAAGGTAGACAGAGGAGCCGTAATGGTGTTTACACAAGAAGGAAACCTAAAAGAGTGCGACCAGGAATATGACCCTAAGGTGGCTGGTGTAATCTCAGGAGCTGGCCGGTACAAGCCGGGCATTGTCATGGATAAACAGGAGAATAGTGAAAACAGACTTCCTGTTGCCCTTTCTGGTAAGGTGATGGTGAAAGCTGATGCCGAGCCGGGTAGTATTCAGATAGGCGATTTATTGACTACTTCCTCAGTCAAGGGTCATGCGCGAAAGGTTACCGATGCCTCTCAGGCACTCGGATCTGTGATAGGCAAGGCCATGAGCTGCCTGGACGAAGGCAAAGGTATGATTTCCATGTTAGTTGCACTTCAATAACAGTCATGATAAGTATTAGAGAATTTGCTAGTGAGTGCCTGGCCGTAAACAAAGACCGTTTTACTATTGGTACCGATGTATTGGGCTATGCCCACGGTATACCTAATAGGCGTATATCCTTGCTGGATAGAATAAAACCCATGCGGGAAACAGCCTTCAACCTTTCAGCCATTTTAGTTGGACATGAAGCGGGTTACAGCGGGCTTATTACACGCGCTATGGCTGAAAGAGCCTGCCATGCCATTGACGTTATGAGGGAAATATATGCGCAGCATAATATAGGGATCAAGAGGATTTACTGGTCGAATATACCAGAATATCTAGTGAGAGAAAGAGGTCATGTAGACATCAATAGTTCTGATGAAGCGCGAGAACTTACAGACTGGTGGTCAGCAGACAATAATGGGATTGATGTGTTTTTTGTAAGTCAGGTAGAAGGAGCAGCAGGCTGGAGCGCTGGTGAAAATCATGCTGGTAGCTGTGACAAAGAGGCTACTTCATCATGGACTGGCGCAGTGGTAGAATTGAATGGGAGAGATGACTTTACTGGCGTAGCTCTTGGACATGAAGTTGGGCATTTTTTAGACCTGAATCATGCTGGAGATATCGCTAACATGATGGGGATTGAGCTTAGAGAGAATATTGGTACTATCGATGCATCTAGCCGAGATATCACAGTTGCGCAAGCCAATATCATGAAGCGCCATTGTATGTTTTTAAGCCCCTGCAACCACTAAGACGAAAGCTATGAAAACCAATGAAACACAATATTTTGCCATTACTGCGGTGCTAAAACAGATGAGGACAGTTTGCGGTGGGGGATTTCAGAAACCTGAATTATCAGGTTTTGACATCAGTTCTTTGAAAGACTTCATCATAACTCCAAGCCTGGCAGAGCCAGATCAATGTGATGCCATAGGGCTTTTGAGTAGAATTGATACTTCTCAAGAGGTGGTAAGTCTGCTGGAAAACATTGCCCTCGACTTGAAAAGGAGTATTGTGGTAAGAACTTCGGCAGTGCTAGCGATGAATCATCAGCAAGCCGATGCTGTAGAACCGGTCATGATGAACCTGCTTCAAAAGGGTGATTTGGATTTTCAGCATCGGGTTGTTGCCTGGCTGGGCACCCATGGTAGCAAAGCGGCTTATCAAGCGCTGAACAAGGCTCAAAATCGAATGCCTGTCTACCTACAGGAAAGGCTTCATAATTTCAAATCACTGGTGGCTTTCCGCCATGGATTATCAGAAGGTGATCTGGATCTTAGCCTGGTGGTTTATCCCAAATCGAAGTCTAAGGCCACTCAGAAGGCCATAAAGTTTCTCAAACGAGACTCGAAGAAAGACAAAGTTGACTTTTCAGCCTTAGGTTTTGATCTGGAATCCAATCTGGTTATTCAGCCAGATGGCTGTATTTGGCAGTATGGCTTCTTCCAAAGGCAAAATTTAGGGGCCTTGCTAAAGGCTGTGAATCATGGTGCCAAGCAGGTGTTAGGGGTACTGGCTTATTTTGAGTACCGATCACATACTCTCTTTACGAGACAATTTGTGCTGGCAAATCATAACGGCAAGTTCATAGAAGTAGCCTTAATGAACCCAAAAGGCTGGATTACTTTTACCGGAAGTATGGAGGGCAACCACGTGAAGCTACAGAGCACCAACCGGCATGTGGGTTTTTATTGTGAAATCCAAGTTGACTTAAAAGACCTGTCGAGCATGCAGATGTATGAAACGCCAGGTACATTTAAGAAACTGAAGCCCATACCGATGGAAAATTGACTATCCCGGAAAGCCCTGAAGGAGCAGCCTCAGTTTACCAACAGCGCCTGAACCTCTTCATAAATCTCGTCTACCCATAGGGCATGCATTATGCCTGAGTAGTGCAGTCCGTCTGGTGCTAAATACTCAGGATTGATAGACGCAAGCCTGGAAACTTCTGTAATGTTGAAGAAAAGGATGCCTTTTTCGGCACAAACACGTTCAATTTCCGCATTGTACTCATCAAGCATTTGACTAATAATAGTACTTCTTGGATTGCCTACACGAGTAATGCCATAATCAGGAATAGAGAGCACAAAAACCCGTTCATTACGATCTCCTGTCAGCATTATGGCAGAATCGACCAGTGCCTCAAATTCAGGTACGAAGCTTTCCACAGTTCTTCCGGCAAATTGATTGTTGACCCCAATGAGTAGCGAAACCATGTCGTAAGTGACAGCAATGTCGTCTCTTCTGCCCACGGCACTTTTAAGATCGCTGGTCTTCCAACCAGTCTTTGCTATGATTTTGGGTAAGCTGACAGTGATGCCTTGTTCGCTTAACTTTTCGGAAAGAATGACAGGCCATCGTTCATTTTCTTCTACTCCCTGACCAATGGTATAGGAGTCGCCCAGGGCCAGGTAAGTGTAAGTATAAGAATAGGGGGGACTCTCGTCTTCACTACAACTGGTGGAGATCAGGATTCCAAACAAAGAGAGGATCAGCAGGTATTTTGGTAATTGAGTCACATGAACCTATCGGCTTGTTCCACCTTTTTGTTCTGTCTTTTTCGAAGATTCTTCCTCAGGCCTGTAGATCACCACGCGTCTGCCAGCTCTGATCTTATCGTTCAGGTTGTATTTGGTCTCTACAACAAATTTCTGCCCATTGAAATTTTGATGGGCCACAAGGACTATGTGGGGCTCTAAGACCTCCAAAATCACCGCCACATGACTCTGTGTTTTTCTGCCCCGTTTTCGCTTGTACCACCGCATGTAAAGTACGTCACCTGGCTGGATCAACTCCCGCTTCAGGTCTATCTTTCTGCCCGCTCCCCAATAGGCAGTACCAGTAGAATAAGCCATGGCCTCATTCACAAAAGTGCCACAAATGCCATTGCCCACTTTTTGGACCATTTTCATATTGGCAAACTCCTGCATTTTGAGGCTTGGAGTGGCCAGGGAAACATCCATAGATTGTCTGGCATATAGAAGGCAATGAGTGATAAGTAGTAGAGAGGTAAGCGCAATACGAAGCATAGAAGTGTTGGCGTGATTTGCAACGTCAACGTGCTTATATTCAGTCTATTGCCGTGTTTTGAAGAGAGAATTTGAAGAAGAATTTATGCTTTGTGAAGTAAATGCTCCAGATAATATTAATTCTGAAAAACCCATTGAGATGCCAATTAAGAGCTAGGCTTTTTAGCCTGAAAAGTCATCCAGGTAGTTTTACCCGTTTTACCAGAATTCTCGGTGTTTCATCCAATTAAGTCGCTTGAATTTTTTACATTAAAAGTTCTATTTAACTACCACTTAGTTAAAGATTCAAAAACACGCTTTTTCAACAAAACACATCACAAAAACCTTATGGACAACAAAGAACCAAATTATAAGCAATTGGCTGAAGAGCTGCTTCTACCCTGGAACCCAGAGACCGGAAAAGTAGAAAACCCAACGGTTGCAGGTTATCAAAATATATTAGAACACGGCCTGGGCGGCACAATTAATAGTGACAAGAAAGTAGTAATTGTAGGGGCAGGTATAGCGGGTATGCTTTCTGCCTTGCTTTTGGCCGACTATGGTTTGAAGGTGACCATTATTGAAGCCAATGATAACCGTGTAGGAGGCAGGGTGAAGACCTTCGGAGACACAGGAGATGATTCTCCCTTTTCTGATGGACAATATGCCGAGGCGGGTGCTATGCGCTTTCCCAATTTTCATCCGCTTTTGATGCAGTATATCAAGAAGTTTGGTCTTGAAGACAAGAAGCAGGAGTTTTTCAATGTGTCGGTAAAGGATCCAAACCTGCAACCAAATACAGCTGAAAATAAAATAAACACGAGTTTTTTAAGGACTAACAGTTTTCAAACCCGTAAGTCGGACTATGCGAAACACCCTAAGGTAATAAACCAGGGTTTTTTCCCGGATTCAGCTGCACCTGAAAAAGAAGCTGGAGACCTGTTGGATGCTGCTCTGGACGTAGCCAGAGACTATTATTCTTATGAAGATGTAGATGCCGATGGCAATAAGGTTCGCTATGACAAAGACAATCGTGAAGATTGGATCAATGGCTGGGCCAAACTCATTGAAGATTTCGATCGCTATACATTAGGTGGTTTCCTGACAGAGGTGGCCGGATTGCATAAAAATGAAATTGAACTCATTGGTACGCTCACTAACCTGACTGCCAGAATGCCGCTCTCCTTTATTCATAGTTTCCTGGGCAGAAGCGACATTAATCCTGGCAATACTTACTATGAGTTACAGGGTGGGTCTTGGCAACTGACCGAAGTACTGCGTGAGCTTATTGACAAAAACTACAACATTGAGTTGAAGATGAATCATAGGATGACGCACATCCACTTTTATAAAGAAGGTTACAACTCAGATGAATTTGGATTTGAATACTATGCTTCAGACAATCCAGGCGAAAGAATTTCTATAAGAGCAGTAAATGAGGAAGAAGTTGGGCTGGCACCGGTAAAGGGAGACCTCGCAATCATCACCATTCCATTTTCCAGCTTGAGGTTTGTACGCACCTTGCCAGATTTTAGCTATGGAAAAAGACGCGCCATCATTGAACTGCATTATGATGCTGCTACTAAGGTATTGCTGGAGTTTGACAAACGCTGGTGGGAGTGGGATGATGAGCAGTGGACGAAAGAGCTAGGGCTTTTGAGGAAATCAGGGAAAATCAATGAAATGCAGTACAATGCCTACAAAGCCGAACTAGTTCCCTTGCAAAAGGGAAGACCCGCCATGCATGCCCATGGAGGTGGTTCTGCTACTGATAACCCTAACCGAGCAATGTATTACCCTTCACATGTAGTAGAGGTGAGTAATGACAAAAGCCTTCCAGGTGGTGTAGTTCTGGCCAGTTATACCTGGTCTGATGACGCCAGACGCTGGGACTCAATGGACGATGAGGCTCGCTATGATTTTGCACTGCGTGGCATGGCCAATATTCATGGAGAGAAGATCAGACCTTTTTGTACAGGTAAATTGAAGGTAGACGGCCCCTGGGCCAGATACACTGCCAGTAAAGGAGCGTCAAAGGGTCAGGTGAAAGGTGCCGCTACACAAAGTTGGGCAAGAAGCCCTTATGCTTTTGGCGAGGCTGCCGTATTCCAGGCATATCAGTTCACCAACCTGCACCCGAACATCCCAACCATTGAAGGTCCTGTGCATTTTGCAGGAGAACATACTTCATTAAAGCATGCCTGGTTGGAAGGTTCTCTTGAGTCTGCCATTCGTGCAGCTAAGGAAATAAAAGCTGCAGTGAAGTAATGAACGACTCTAAACAGATTACGGTAGCGGCCTATTTGGCCGCCCGTTTTGAACAATTGGGCATCACCAAAATGTTTGGTGTACCTGGAGATCACCTGGGGCCATTTATCAGTGAAATGGAAGCAACCACTTCTATAAAGTGGAATGGCGGCACCAACGAGATCAATATCGGTTATGCAACTGATGGCTATTCCCGGGAAAAGGGCATTGCTGCGGTTGGCGTCACCTATGGTGTTGGGGCGCTTAGCCTTATCAATACCATCAGTGGTGCTTTTGTAGAGCATGTACCCATCATAGCCGTCAATGCAGCGCCTACCTATGAGCAGGTGCTGAACTTCAGAAATATAGGTCTGCTTACCTCACACATGTCTACCAATGAGTTGAGCAACCTGAATGCTTACAGCCAGGTAACGGTGAACCAACAAAAGATTAATTCTTCAAAGTTGGCTCCCAAACAAATCGACTGTGCTTTAAGTGCCTGTATATCTCTTCGCCAACCGGTGTACCTGGAAATCAGCCAGAATGTTTTTACTGAAATGTGTGATCCACCGGAAGGCAGGCTGGAGAAGCTGCCAGGAGTGGGCAATGCTGATAATACCAAAAAAGCAGTTGACGCAGCAGTCGAGCTGATCAAAACCAATGGTAAACCCATTTTTTGGGTGGGCAATGAAGTAGGTAGAAAAGACCTGCGCGATGCCTTCATCGATTTGGTTGATGCCACAGGCATACCCTTCTGCTCCACCATTATGGCCAAAACCGTGGTAGGAGAGTCCAATAAGCATTTTCATGGGGTTTATAATGGCAAAGCCAGTGATCCGCCAGTATGGAACATTTTCAAAAATGTGGCTCAATGCCGCTTGGGCATAGGTGCCTGGTCTACCTCTAAAAACCTGGGTGGAACTCAGAGTATTGGCGAAGACTGGTCTATGGCAGCGCGTGATGGCGTGAGTGTGGGCAGCAAGTACTTTCCCAATGTGATGTTAGGCGATTACATTGCTCAACTAACGGCTGCTTTGTTAGAAGTCAAAGGTCAGTTTGAACTGGTTGACGATTTGTATGAGGAAGCGAATGAGATAGCCCCTGTGAAGCTGAGAAAAGGCGATCCAGTGTTGAAACTCCTTAAGGACAAGACACAGTTTTTGAGCCAGGCACGAGAACTCGTAGCCAAAACTAAGTTGGACGAAAAGCTTACCTATGATAACCTGTTTGCCACCGTAGACAACTATCTGCAAGAAGGGGAGCGCTACAATAACCACTTTGTAGTGGCCGATGCTGGTTTCTCACTATTGGGCGCACAAACATTGCACATGCCCCCTAGAAAATGCTTTTTCAGTCAGGCTTCCTGGTTGTCAATTGGCTATTCGGTAGGTGCTGTGGTAGGTTTGCAACTGGCCAAAGAAGGTAAGAATGAGCAAGGTCTGGTCTTTGTTGGAGATGGGTCTTTCCAGGAAACCAGTAATGCGATTTCTGACCTCACCCGAACCAGGTCCAGAAATATAGTTTTTGTATCCAATAATCAGGACTTCTATGGCATAGAGCAAATGCTGGTAGATGCCTGTTTCTATCGCGGTGAAAAGCCAGCTGACTCTTACAACTTTTTACACCCATGGCAATACGAACAGCTGGCCAAGGTATTCAATGCCAAAGGTGCGCCCTGCCATGGCGCAGTGATAGGCACCATTAGTGAATTGAATGCCCTTTTGAAAGAAAGAGAAACAGTTGGCAGCGAAATTCACGAGGGCACACTGCTGGTCAGGGTACTATTAAACCGTGAAGATTTCCCCAAAGCCATTGCCTATAAGGTGAAGGAGAAAGAAGGTAAATGCTAATATGAATTTGTAATTAGAGGGTTGGATGTGTTGATCGAAAGTCAATCATCCGGCCCTTTGTTTTTTTGACTAATTTGAAGTTATGAGAAAGCCCATTCCACTTTTATTAATGCTCATAGCCTGCCTGTTTATGGGCAGTTGTACCTACAAAGAGGCCGATCAATATGTCATTGTTATAGATGCAGGTAGCTCAGGGTCAAGAATTTACATATATCGCATCATTGATGGTATATATGACGATTTGCCATTTGTTAGTGCAGCCGCAGAGGCGCTGAAAGTGGAGCCTGGTATTTCGCAAATGGATGAATCTCCGGTACAGGTGGTGAGTGGTATCGGGCAGCTGATTAAATATGCACGAGGCTATATTCCAGAAGACCGGTGGGCCAGAACGCCACTGCATTTGATGGCCACAGCCGGAATGCGGCTTGAAAGCCCTAATCAGCAGAAGAAAACCATGGAAATACTCAGCACGCTTTTGCAGCAGTCACCATTCGATTTTCAGGAGGCGATTATCTTATCTGGGAAATATGAAGGTCTGTATGCCTGGGTTGCTGTAAACTATCTGGATGATGCATTTGACCCACAAACGGACCGGGAGTCGATGCTGGAAATGGGAGGAGCTTCGACCCAATATGCCCACTTGACAGATTCTAAACAGACAGACCGCATCATTAGGGAGTATCGGGGGCAATCGTATGATATTTTTTCAAAAAGCTATCTTTTGATGGGACAAGACCAGGCATATGGTCACACAAATACGGCTAATTGTTTCCCAAAGGGAATGGAACTTGAAAATGGGCCTTTGGGTATGGGTAATTTTGAAGCCTGTGCCAATGATATTGTCAAAGAATATAACCAGCTGTGCGCGCTGGGTTCAGATCCGGAATGTCTTTTTAACCAAAACCTGAGTATTAAAACGGATGATGTATACCTGGCGATTTCGGCTTTTTACTACACTCTTGATTTCTTAGGCTTTAAAGATGAATTTACCCTGCAAGATCTAAAGCAGCAGGGTAGCGCTTACTGTGAATTGGGCTGGGAAAACATCAAGCAGGACCCGCGTTATAAAGATATACCCGAAAAATACCTGAAGACTTACTGCTTTTATTCATCCTATTTCTGGTCTCTCCTGAACCAGGGTTATCATATGAATGAAAACCTGAAAATTAGGTTCACTAATGATATGCAAAATTCAGAACCAAGTTGGACCTGGGGAGCTGCCGTAGACCTGGCATTGGGTCACAAACCAGAGGCATATGTGAACCCGCAGTAAGAAGGCGTACTTATAGCCTATCGATTAAATCGTTGATGGCTTCTGCCACCACATCGGGCTCGTTGACCTGAATATTATGCCCTGAAGTCACATACACCTGCTTAAAGTTTGCTGAACTGATACTGCGGCCCAAAGAGCGATGGTAACCAGCCCAGGCCGAATTACTATCTCCATTGGTGATGACTGTAACCGGTATATCTGGTAAATCAGCCAGAGTCTCAAGGTACTCAACACCTTCTATTAGCTGGCTGGCCTCTCTTGCAGCACCAGGCAAACCCGCATAGTTGCTCACTATGTCGTCTTCTTCAGTCTGTGTAAGCCTTAGCTGCAGTTCGTGACTGCTGTCTACAAAGACCAGCCCGTGCACATGTTCCGGGTAGGCCAGGGCATAGACCCTAATAATAGCGCCACCCCAGGAATGCCCCACCAAAACTACTTTTTCGGTACCGGCTATGGCCATTTTTACCGCATGCAGTTCATCTGCAAGCCTTTGCAGATTTCTGGGATCTGGCCCGGCTTCTGAGGTGGCATAGCCCCCACGATTATAGGCCAGACCACGATTTTGTTTACCAACTTCGCTTAGTACAGGTCCCCAGACACTTGCGTCACCACCCAGTCCAGCTTCATAAATCACGGTAAGGCCTCGGTTGTTGCTGCTAAAGCCTGTGAGACTATGCGAACCCAAATTAAAGGTGCGGGAGGAGGTAGTTACTATGATTTCCTCTTCTACCTCTGGTTCATCACTGGAGCAATTGAATAGCAGAGCAATACCTACAAGCAGGAAGCCGAAGCGGAATAGCAGCCAATGGTACTTTGAAATTTTCACAATTGAATTTAAGAATTCTTGGGAGTCTATTTATGCCCCATCAACGGGAGCGGTAAACTGCTGCCTCTCCTGGGCATAGCGCTGGAAGGCAGCCCAAAGCACCGCTTCATAGCGTTGCGGTGCTTCGGTATTGCCTTTTAGGGCTGCTGCAATGGCTTGTGCGGCATCTCTGGCCGAGCACATGGCCATGGTAATGCCATGTGCGGCAATGGGGTCATAGGTCAGGGCTGCATCGCCCACCGCCAGCCAGCCGGGCCCTTGAATGTGCTCGAGTATGCTGCTGTGGGCTGCCACTAATTTGGGCTCGGTGAATAGCTGCCCGTTGGCCTCACTTATGCGTTGATGAGTTTGAGTAGCCTGTTTCAGGAGTACTTTCCATTGGTCTTCAGAAGTTAAACTGGCCTTGTCTAGTAGGTTGGGATCAAAGAAAAAGGCCGTGGCCATGCGGTTGCCGGGTATAGTGGCTGAATACCACCAACCCTGTTCTGTGGTTTCCACCAGGGTGCGACTGTCCTCAAACCCAGGGTCGACTTCCAAAAAAGCGACTAATGCCAGTTGTTCGGCCTCATACAAACGTTCAATGCCTTGCTGTCGGGCCCACCAGCTATTCCGGCCTGTGGCATCAACCACATAACTGACCTGAATTTCAGATGATGTGCCCTGTTGCTTCAAACTTATATTCCACAATTCCTCTTTAAAGCTCGCTTTGATCAGAGAAGTCTCAGGCCTGTAATCAATCCCCAATTGTTGGCAACGATCTAGCAGCTGCCGGTCAAAAAGACTTCGGTCGAGATGCCAGCCATGACCAACCGGGTGCTGCAAAAAATCGTGATGTTGTGGACTTTGGCTGTACCAGTAACTCACATTGCCATAGCATTTGAGGTGTGGGACTGCACAAAACTCCTCCCAAATATCGAGTTGCTTCAATAGAGGCACGGCATCAGGGGAGAGGCTTTCACCAATCACTGGATGTGCCGGTGGTATTGCTCTGTCCACCCGATCGATAAGGCAAACCTCCAGGCCATGCTGCGCCAAAAATAAGGCGGCAGTACAGCCTGAAGTTCCTGCTCCAAGTACGAGCACTTTTTCGTTCATGGTTTTTGAACTAGCGCAGGTCTCTTGGATTTACTTTTACCCAATCGGGTCGTCTGGTTGAAAGCTCATCTTTCACAGCTTTCAGCTTTTTACCTGAAGCAGGTTTATCGATACTGCGACCGGTTTCTACCCACACATCCTTGGGAAAGAGATCGTGATTGGCCTCCAAAGGCTTCTTGAGTATAATCCCAATTTTGTACCACTCCTCTGTGAATTTGGTGACACCCTTCAAACGTTCAGTAATAGAGCTGCCTCCTATGAAGCTACCATCTTCTTTAAAAATGTAGCCCCTGAGCCACTTCTTGCGTCCGGCAGGACTAAAGGCCTCTATTTTCTTCTCCTTAGGGGTTTTAGGGTTCGAAATGCGATCATAATCCTCCTTAGTGAGCACATCATTGGGTACCCTGGCAGGCCAGAAGGTAGGTAGATATTCTCCGCTGTAAGCGTTGTATGCCGAAAGGCAACTGGAAGTATCCGATTGCCAGGGCACAGCCATCCAGCGGGTAATGTCGCCAGGGGCGCTGCCATCCAACGGACCGCCTTTGCTCAGGGCTATTTCGTAATCGAGGGCAACCCCGAAGTCATCCTTGGCATTATTCCTTCTTTTGATACGCCAAGGGTCTTTTTTGCTGTACATGATGGCATGTCGCATGGGCCAGGTAAACTCGCATCCGGGGTGAAATGGTCCTCCGAGGGTTTCTTCCAATGCGGCTTCGGTCAGCCCATTGGCTTGCTGAGCGGGTGACATTTCGTCCCAGGTCAAAATCTCAGCGGGTTTATCTTCTACAAATCGTCCTTTGGCCCATTGGGTCAGGTGGTGGTATTGCAATTCGCTTACAGCATACCAGTTGCGTGGATCCGTTGAGTCGATGTTCATCGTCACTGCATCGCCATACAATGGAGGCCAGGCATTGGTTTCTATAGTGCTATAGGAGGGGTCCCGGAACGATTCCAGGATGGTTTGCCTGAATGGTCGATTGGCTTCACTTTTGTCATTGAGCTTGGCAATCAAAGCATCATTGTCAAATTCGTAAGCAGCTCCCCAGCCAAAGTCACGGCTCACCCCGGCATTGACCCACTGGTTTTGGGTCAGGTGTTTCAGGGTAGGGTATACGTCTTTGAAAAAGTGCGTTTTTTCAGGAGTGAAGGTTTTGTTCCTGTATTGTACATCCTGAATCAATTCATAACCGGTAGTAAAGGCCTGAACGCCCACTGCATAGTTTGGGGGTGCCACCGCTACCCAAGAACCTTCTGCTTCCAGGCTTACTTTGTTTTTGCCAGTGCCCCAGCTTACGGTAGCGTCTACCGGTCCATCAGAGGTATCGTCATGCCAGCCTTCATTGTTGGCAAATGTGGTTAAAGGTTTACCATCAAAACTGGCAGAGTGTCCACGGCCACCCAGAAAAATAAGTCTACCAGCTTCATCAGTCCGAAGTTCGCCTAAATAAACCGGGGTTTGCTTTTTGCCAATTTTACCCTCAAAGCGGTAGCCTTTGCCTTTACCATTCTTGTTTTTGTTTTTACCCTCAATGTGTCGGGCAATGCCTTCAATCATGAGTTCTTTTCTGGGGCCATCATAGTGCAGGTTCCTCTTCTGCTCTAATACCGGCAGGCCTCTGGGGTCTTGCGGTATCCCGTTACTGTCATAATAGCCCTGGGCGGCAGGTACATCCAGCGCCATGTCAAACTGGTACCATGACGACTTTTTATTGGCTACATCTACGCGCCAGTCTATGTTCACGCCATGGCTTTCATTTAGTTCTCCAAGAATGTTGCCTTTGGCATCGAGGCCATAGACAAAGAACTTGGCGGCTTGTCGTTTGATGCGCCCTTGCTTGTCGCGAAAGTCATCGGGGTCTGAGGCAAACACACCGGGAATGGTGGGGCCTACAAAATACTCTTCGGGGCTGTTGCCTACCCTTGCAATGCCAATGCTGGGGTAGATGGCCACTTTTTTTACTTTACTAAGGTCCATAGGAAAAGTGTTTTTAAATGAGATTCTAGGTTCTTTATTTTATTGAAAATAGAGAAAAAAATCTCATTTATGGCACATTCTGATCATATTCAGATGATTGACCCGCAACAGATACTGAGTTGAAAACAGAAGGACTTATTCTTCCAATTCGGAACCATTCGCTCCCCAGCACTCATCCAGAATGGAACAGTAGGTTAGATGGATATTGAAGTAGGCGACTTTTTCGAAAAAGCGTTTTCTATCGTGCAGAGTGATTTCAAATAGGGTTTTGGATTCGCCTGACTTGTAGACCGATTTTCTCCTTTGACTGATGCCGAAATGGTGAATAGAATATTGGTCTTTGCCCAGAATGCTGTCCAGTGCCTGTGAAAATGCCCTGAAATCCTGATAGCTTTTGCCACCGAGATCAATGCTGATTTCTTTGACAATAGCTGGCCCAACCCCTTTATTCTCGGCTACTGTTTTGAAAACAAGGCTATCGTTCAACTCTATGCCACCTTTCAATTCCACATATGGCCAAACGGCTGCCTTCTGCTGCTGTACCATTGTGTCTTGTTGTTTCGACATAATCTGCGTTTCAATCACGCCCAAGGCCAATGCAGCAATACTGAGGATTAAGGCAAGCAAGGAAGTTTTATCAGCTCGGCTGAGCTTGTTTTTAGGTTCGGTCATAGTGTAAGGTCAATACTCTATAATGATATGGATTTATATGGATGTGCACAACGGATGAGTAGTGATTTGCTGCTCCTCTGTCTTTATGTTTTGGTTGGTGACAACACCAACCAAGGCGGTAAATCAAGGAAGGTGTCCTTTTGAAAAACACCTTCCTTAATATGCAAAGTTTACCGCCCCTGTTGGTGACAATTCCAACAGGCAATCTAGTACCTATACTACTTCTTTTACTTCCCCTGTTGGTGTTCTTCACCAACAGGCAAGAAGTAGAGGGGCTACACCCCGGAGAGCGTCTGACCTGGGTATTTTGATAGGTAGCGAAGATTAAGCGATCTCTTTCCAGCCAATGGGCTTTTTGGTGAGGTAGGGGTAGGCAATCAGGCTTGCGAAGACCAATACAACCAGGCTAACAAGCAATATTTGCGTAGCGCTTTCATTGGTAATGTTACTCAGCTCTATCAGGTTGCCTTCTGAAGTGCCAATGATCATGTTCATAAACACAAATAGAGTGTGAAAGCCAATGCTGGTCCATACGCTGTTGGTGAGCACGCGCAGGTACTGCATAAAACTGCCGAAGAAAACCATGGTGATCATGAAGGAAGGAGTGATATGGTGTGCGCCTCCTATGAAAACAGGGTAGTTCATAAGCTTTTGAAGGGCGACAATTACTATTGGAAATGTAGCGAAGAGTGCCACCGAAATAAGGCCGCTTTTGAGCTTATTGAAGCGTGTGTTTAAGTTGGAATAGATGAAACCACGAAAAATCACTTCTTCGGTGAATGCATCTGTAAGGAAAGTGGCACAGAAGCCTATCAAGAAAGGGCCAATGAATGTAGCACTACTGTTGACATGTACACTGGCCCAACCAAAAGTATGGGTGGCTACCAAAGTAATTGTAAGTGGAACCAGAATTAAGCCCAGCCCTAATGCCATGGTTTTCACTGCAATTATCGGGTTTCTATAACCAATGGAGACGTCTGATGTCTGAAACTTTCGCCTGATCAACCAGATACCGATGATGACCATCAGAGAAAACAGGGCTCCTCGTAGCAGGTGATTGATGTTCTCGCTGATGCCCCAATGTTGTGTTTCATGGGCAAAAACATTGACTGATGTCAAGCCAATGATGACCACCAGAATGGCCAATGATATTTTGATGCCTGGCTTGCTGGAAAGGGCACCGCTTGTTGTTGAGTTTTGAATTGTATTCATGATGCTATGGTTTATAGCATCTAATCTGCCCGGAAAGCAGAGGCTTTAAAAAGGTTATTGCTCCAATCGAGGAGATGTGGCCTTGAACCTTGGGAGATTTCGTTTTAATAAATGGGACTCAAATCTCTTTCAGCCATTTTCTGAAGCCAGGAGTACGACCTCCGCTTGCAATCAGCTTCTCTTTTTGCCCTTTTATCATCACTGCCATGCGGTCGTTGAAATAGGGCTCTACTTTCTCAATGAACTGGGCATTGACAATGTCGCCACGGTTGATGCGGTGAAAGCTGCGTGGGTCCAGTAGTTCTTCCAGGTCTGATACCAGATGGGACAGAGGAAGTTTCTTGCCTGATAATCTATGGGCATAGACAAGGCCATTTTGCGTAGTAATGCAGTTTATCTCACTGATTGTCAGTAAGTAGATGCCGTTGCCCACTTTCACTGAAAGCTTGGTTTTATAGCTGCTTTCTGATTGACTGAAGAACTGCCTAAGCGCCTGAACAGTTTCGTCAGTGATGCCTGCTGTCTGCTTGAGCGATTGGAACTTGCCCAAGGCTTTTTGCACACTGGCTTCATCGAAGGGTTTTAACAAGTAAGAAATGCCTGTAGTATCGAAGGCCTCTAAAGCATATTGAGCATAGGCCGTAGTGAAGATGATGGGGGTGGACCAATCTACTTGCTTGAGGCCGTCAAACACCTGGCCGTCCAGCAGCTCTATGTCTGAGAAGATAAGGTCAGGTGCTGCATGGGCCTGGTACCAGGTAAGGAGTGCCTCATTACTATCGATAAAACCGACTATTTCAATGGCCTCATCACAAATTTTCAGCAGGCTGGCCAGCCGTTTGGCAGCAGGCAACTCATCTTCAATGATCAATACTTTCATAAGGTACTTTACTAATGAATGGGACCTGAATGGTGAAAATGCCACCATCAGAACCATAATGTACTTGTTTGCCCATGATCAACTGACAGCGTTCGTCCAGGTTTTTGAGGCCTGTTCCACTCTTTTCGGCAGTTGGCTGGTTCTTTTTCTCCCTGATTAGGTTACTCACTTTGATTGATGATTCATTCACTTTTATGGAAATGATCAGGGGTTTGTTGCGGTTGCCAATATTGTGCTTTATGGCGTTTTCAACTACCAATTGCAGACACATGGGCACGACCAATAGTTTGCCATGATCGGCTTTATGGCCAGACAATTGTAGTTGATAGGCAGGACCAAAGCGATACTCTATCAATTCGAAGTAATGGCGAATAAATTCTAGCTCTTTTTCCAGGCTTACCAGGTCTTCGCCAATGCTACTGGTGAAGTAACGGTAGATGGAGGAGAGGCTTTTGGTAAAGCCCAGAACTTCCTTGTCTTTGGGGTCGACCAGGGAAATGAGCGTATTCAGGTTGTTAAAGAGGAAATGAGGGCTCATTTGTTGTTGTAGGACTTTCAGCTTGAGTTCTGCCTTGGCTTTCTCCGCCATCAGCAGTTCTTGCTTCAATTGCCCGGATTCTTTCAGGTAGAGGTAGGCGATGAATACATTGCTGACGATGAAATGATGAAATACAAAAATGAGGGCGTTGCCAATCACATAATTGAGGTCTCTTTTCATGCCCAGCAGGTATTCTGTTATGAACATGGTAATTGACACAATGACCAGGAAAAGCAGTAGGCTGCCTGCTAAAATCTGTAGGTAACGGCTCAAAATGCCGATACGCCTTTTACTCAGCAGATTTTTGATCAAAACGACAGTATATATTGAAACTACCCCGGCAAAGACCATAAAGGCGATGGCTTCCCAAGCCAAAGTAATCTGTGAAAGGGTTCTGCTTTCAGGTGGTAAAACCAGCAGCTGGATAAGCAGAAAATACAGCGTATCGAATGCGATAAGAGGGAAGAGCCACCAAAGGCGCTGTATTCTGAAGTTCAATTTCTGCATCGTGATAATGAAGCCCTGATAAGATAACAAAAGGAAGACGAAACAAACTAGAGCTTTGTAAAAGGTAGTGCCAGTTGAGTATGCTGAATCATGGGAGATTCGGTTTGAACCCGGGGAAGAGTCGTGTGAATTCCAGTCCGGGTAGGGTTATTGGTGACAACACCAACAACGGCTCAAGTGGGCCTATTCATTGCCCCTGTTGGTGTTGTCACCAACAGGTTTAAGGCATTATTGACCAGAATTTCTGCGCCTTTTGCCTTTGCCCCCTGTTGGTGTTCTTCACCAACAGGTAAAACGGGTAATTCCGAAGTTTCAATCCTCTTAGTATCAGTGTGAAGCCTGGTAGGAATCGGACGAGTCTAGGTCATGGTAGGGTTGTTGGTGAAGAACACCAACAACGGCTCAATCAACCATCGCCCCTGTTGGTGTTGTCACCAACAGGCAAAACAAGTATTCCGAAGTTTTAATCTTCTTAGTTTCAGTGTGAAACCTGGTAGGAATCGGACGAGTCCAGGTCATGGTAGGGTTGTTGATGAAGAACACCAACAACGGCTCAAGTTTATCCGTCTGACCAGATCGGTCTGATGGGTTATAACGCCCCTGTTGGTGTTGTCATCAACAGGTATAAGGCATTATTGACCAGAATTTCTGCGCCTTTTGCCTTTGCCCAGGGCCACCTTATAGTCTTCTGGGGTGCCGCTTACATTCACGGTAATAAAGCGGGTGCGCTTGTTGTCGTCACGGTATTGGATTTCATCAATCTGATCAGCTGTATCGCGGTTTTTCTTACCAAAGAGCTTTTGGAAGCCTGCCTTGGCCACCACCTTCAGCGGAATACTCATGACATAGTCCATGTCCAGGTCGATGCCCTGACGGCCTGAGATTTCAAAATAGCCGAGGCTGGTGTTGAGGTTCATTTTAGGAATGGTCAAGTCACCGTTTTTCAACTGTAAGGTGTTCTTCAAGGTATCGAAGCGGACCTGGTTCAGGTTCTTGTCTGTAAAGTAGTCGGAGAGGGCCTGAAAGGCCGTGAAATTATTCAGGCTGCCGTTGACCACTTCAATGTCTATGTCCAGTTCGCATACATCCGTAGCAGGCACCAGGTCAGGGTGCATGTGAATTTTACCGCTCACATTACCGCTGAGCTTTCCATGCAGATTGTCTGATATCAGCTGGTCCTGACCGAAGTTATCGAATTTGAAAAGCAGCTTGTCCAGGTCCACATTTTCAAGGGTCATATTGGGGCTGAAGTAGATGGAGTCTGGGTTTGACCCATTGAAATAGCCTTTTAATTGCATTTCGCCTCCAGCAGCTCTTAAGGCCATACTGTCCACATAGAGAAAATGATCAGCCTGCATACGGCCTTGAAGTACAAAGTCATCCAGTAGGAATTTATGGTAGTTAAGGTGCCTTATGTCCATGTCGAATTCCATGTTAGAGAAAGGCAGGTCAAAGATGTTAAATCCGGCCTCGTGGTCAACCGTCTGACTGGTGTCATTTACAGTGGGAGGAGCATAGGAGAAAAGCTGGTCAAAGTCGAGTCTGGGGCTTTTGATTGATATTTTGTGAGGTTCAGTCGCAAGGCTATCCAGTTGATACACCAGGTTGGTGGTGAGTTGCGTATTGCCCAGTTTTCCACCCAGATCGTCTATGACCAGGCGACTGCTGTCAAGGTATATACTGCCATTGAACTGCTCCAGACGTACGCCATGATTTGTGGCTCTGGCCTCAATTTTATCAATGTCTACCTGAGTAGAGACCAGCTTCTGATCGAAAGCGATTTTACTCACGCCATGGATTTTCACATCGGTAAGCGACTCATGCCTGTAGTCTTCCGGCACATAGTTTTCACCTCCATAAGAGAAGATGTCTTCCAGCTGTATCAAAGCCGCAGTGAGGTTGAAATCGATGGTAGTGGTGCCTTTGGGTGCATCATCAAACCATAGGTCGTAATGCTCCAGGCGGCCATTGAAGTGAAAGTCACTTTGATCGAGCATGCCCGTGAAATCTATGATTTTGAAATCGGTAGTGTCAATGATTATATCAGCATCGAAGTCATGCAGCTTATGAGGGTAGTGGGTCAGCTGCGCATTCAGGTTTTTGATAAAGAACTCACCCAGCGGTAGGTTAGGGGACTCTGTAAATGCCTTGGCGGAACTGGTGAACTTAAAGCCCATGCTCAGGTTTTTAATTTGCTCATTGAAGCCAATGGAGTCTTCAGCCGTCTGTGTGATTTCCAGAATATCGATCATGGAAGATTTCACATCCAGGTCAACATCAACTGGTAAGTTGGTGTGATGCAGAATGGCTGGCAAGTCTGAAATACTGGCTGAAAGTGCGATGTCTGTGTTGCCGGTTTCTACTGTGAACTGATCTATAATCGCCTTATGACCATCCATGGCTGCATGAATGTTGATGTTTTTGAAAGGAAGGTGGAAATCGGGGCTGGTGAAGTTGAGGCCTTCTACCTTTAACTCTGTGTAATAACTCTCGTTCAGTCGTTCAATCGCTTTGCTGGGGTCTTGCAGGTCTATGATGTCATGAAAGTTCATTTCCAGGGCTACTTTACCCGAGACGTCTTCCAGGTTTTGGATGCTTAAAAAGTCGGTGAGGAAATCGAGGTTAAACTCAGAGTTGAGCTGCATCTGCACATCAGGAGTTGCAAAATTCTTGACAGAAATCTCACCGCTAAAAGTACCCGTCTCCGGTCTGGCAGTAAAGTCTTCTATCACCAGCGACATGGTTTCTGGTGTGTTCAATTCTCCGGTAGTGAAGTGTCCTTCAAAAAAGAGATCGTTCACACCCTTTTCTACCTCTATGTTTTCAATAAAGGCTTCGGCACAGCCAAAGTCGACTTCTACATGAGGAACCTTACCGAATGCTGCTGGCCCATTAACGGTAGCTTCAAAGTGTACAGTACCGCCATTGTCATAACGGTTCAAGATTGGGGCGTACTCTTCGGGTACAAAGGCCAGGAAGAGGTCGAAGTTTGGTTTTTGACCACTAAACTCCAGGTCCAGATCCATGTCGTTTTTCACATCAATGGTGCCATCCATTAGGAAGGATGCCTTTTCAATGAGCAGCTCAGAGGGGTCTAAGTCCAACAGGCCGGTGTTCAGGTCATAGTCGATGCCTGTGTTGAGCGATAGGTGCTTATGATGCAGAAATGAAGTGTCACCATCAAGCACCAGGTTAAAGAGGATATGGCTTTCAAATTGCGCCTTGATATGCTCTTCAGACATAGAAAAGCTGGATTTAATATCTTCAATAAAGGCCTCGGCCAGAATGTTGTTGGCTTCATTGATCTTCAGCAGGTCTATGTTTTTTAGCTCAATGGCCTCCAGGCTAATGTTAAAGGCGTTGCTGCTTTCTGATATTGGGTTTTCGGCTGTGGTTGAATCACCTGATAGGGCTACTGCTACATTGAGGCTGCCATCGGTATGCTGAATCAGCTTTAAAAAGCCATCGCTCAGCTTCACCTTTTTTACTTCATAAGTACCGTTTACGATAGACCAGAAGTCAAAACCTATGTACACGTCTTCTATGTGCACAATGGCTTCGGTGCTATCTGCTTTGTTCTCAAATACCTCCACATCTTCCAGATCAATAGAAACATATGGGAAGTTTTCAAACAGAGAGATGTGTGAGCCGCCCAGGCTGAATTCACCTTTAAAACCTTCGTTCAATTCTGCCACTGCTTTTTGAACCAGGGTTCCTTGCTTTTGATAGGCCAGATTGACGGCAAGTACCAAGAGTAACAAAAACACGCCAAAGAAAATTGACAGGTATTTAATCCACTTCTTGACACTCTTGAGTTTTGGCATGGGTTCAGTTTTAGGCCTTGTACAAATAAAGCTTATTTAGATACAAAAGTCACGTAAAAATGGAGGTTGACTTATTACCCAATACAAAAAAAGCAGATGACCTTCGGTCGAGAGGCCATCTGCTTTTTAGAGCTATTCATTCATACTGTGAAATTAAACAAATAGCTCAAAATCAAATCCATTGAGCCGGCTAGTTACATCCTCCAGCCGTTAGATTTTGATGATTTTCCTTTTGTACAGTAGGTATTTGCTGGCCCTCATTGATTTTGATGCAAGTCAGGTGCTCATTCCTTACAATTCTAAGATCATAGAGTGCTGATAAAGCAGATACATCCAGATCAGTGAGTTTATTACCAGAGGCCCAAACCTTTTCCAGGTTGGTGTTAGAGGATAGGTTCAGGCTGGTGATTTGGTTGTAACTCACTTTCAGGTGTATGAGCGCAGTGTTGTGCTCAGTATTCAGAATTTCTATTTTATTAACAGTGGCGAGCAAATATTCCAGTGAAGGGCAGCCATCTATGTTCAAAGTTTTCAACAGATTTTGTTCAACATTCAAGCCTGTCAAAGCAGGCAGGTTCAGCGTTAATTCTTCAAAGTCATTCCAGGCCAGGTTGAGCTCCTTAAGTTTTTTGGCTTGGTTAAGGCCTTCTATGCTGCTTAGTTCATTGACAATAACATCGAGGTCGACCAATTCTGTATTATTACTGATATCCAGACTTTGCAATTGATTTGCTACAAGCTCAAGAGTTTGCAGTTTGGTATTTGCACTAAGATCAATCTCTGTTAAATCATTCCAGCTAATTGAAAGAGCAACGAGCTCGGTATTGGCACTGAGGTCGATTGTCGTTAGCTGATTGGCATTCAAAGTGAGTCTTTCCAGTGCCGTATTCTCGCTGAGTGAGATGGTCTGCAGGGCATTATTCGCAACTGAGAGCATTTCTAAGTTTTTGAAGACTTCAATGCCCGTGAGATCTGTAATCTTGGCTTCATCATCTGAACTAAATAGTTCGAGAACTGTCACTTCCAGGGCATCTTCCAGCCAGATCTGACCATTTAGTTCTCCATCTGTATCTACTCCCTGAGAAAGTAATCTCTGTTCAAAGTTACTATCTGGAATGGTGACGGCTGTCTTTGGTTCTGGTTCCGGGTCTTCAATGGGCAATGGAGAAGGGCCGTCATCTGATGAGTTACAGGCGTATAACGTTGCTGCCAGAAAAAGGCATAGGATAGAGGTTTTCAGTTGAAAACGGTGTTGCATTTATGTTGAGTTTTTGAGTAAAAAATTAATTGACCGATGAGGAGAAACGGGGTGTTGTTAGAAAGGTTGTGCAAAATTGCGAATAGCTGAAAGCATAAGCGGAAAAGAGGCTGAACTGGTCTACACAACACCAGTAAATCACTCATAATTGGTCTTGAATTGGAGTGACGAATGGACGCTTCAATTAGTTACCTTCGGTGTAATAATAAAATGAGTAAATCGGGCTTTGATTAGCTTAGGCTCTTTAAAATTGATCATTATGAAACTAGGGTTTATTGGTATTGGAAAGATTAGCTGTTCATTGGTAGAGGCTTTTTGCACAGCTGAAATTGATGACCTGAAAATCTACTTATCTCACAGAAATACAGCGAATGCTACTCGACTGGCCAATGAGTTTTCAGTGGTAGAGAAAATGGGCAGCAATCAGGAAGTTCTAGAAGCTGCCGATGTGATCTTTTTGGCAGTAAGGCCCGATGATGTGAGAGGGGTGGTCAGTAATTTGTCTTTTGACCAGCGACATGAGGTGATCTCTATGATTCCGTTTTTGGAGTATCCTGAATTAGTAGAAGTAGTGGCGCCTGCTGCCAGTGCCTGTCGAGCCATTCCTTTGCCCAGTGTGGTCCACCATGTTTGCCCTATTCCGATGTTTCCTGGTGCAGACACCGGTAAAAAGCTTTTATCTCGTATAGGGCAGCCTTTAATTATGCAAACCGAAGATGAATTGCATAAGATATGGGCTTTAACTGGTTTTATATCGCCTTTTTACGACATGATGGGCACGCTGAGTCAATGGGCAGTGGACCAAGGAGTGAATGAAAAAACGGCCAATACCTATATAGTCGATATGTTTCAATCCTTGGCTACTGTTGCTCAAAAGACAGACCCGCTGGACTTTGATGCGCTTGCCAAACATGCGGCCACTACAAAAGGAATGAACGAGCAGGCTGGTAGGGAAATAAGAGAGAAAGGAGCACATCAGGCCTATTATGATTCGGCTGACGGACTTTATAAACGCATAGTCAACAGACTTATGGACTCCACGGCTGATTAGGTTTTTTGAGGTAAAGGAACTCACAACTTTCCATATTGGTCTTTGAGCCATTTAGCAAAATTGGCATAAAAAACCTCTCTGGTCATTGATTGGGCGAATACTACTTTTCCACTTGGGTCTACAAGCACCACTGCTGGTGTGTATTTCAATTCTACCTCCTTCTTTTGTATCCAATTGCCAAAATCACTTGTGAAATTGTAGTCTTCAATGGCAATAAAACTATCCTCCAGAAACCTGATGTCATCTGCATTTATCTTGAGCAATTCCTTAGACATTGGAGTTTCAGCTCCCACATTGCAAATTGCACTTAAACTAGGATTATGGAAGATAACTCAGGGGTAAAAAAGTGTAACCGAAATTCCCATTCTCACCTATAACCCAATTGGAAGGGTTTGCCATGAATTTCTCGAGTCTATTCTTCTTTTGAGTGATTGAGGCCAAGACACTCTTGCGTTTTCGTTCTCCCCAATTCATTATATCATCATAACTGAAATTCAATAGGCGACTCAGCCTTGGAAGAGCGAAGCGTTTTTTTAGATACTCATTTATTTTTTGACCATCTTGATAAGCATCTCCAGAACTGCTATTCAAAACCTGCAAATAGGTATTGTAGAGTTGCTGATCCGGTGACTCACTTAACCCAATAGCCATATTCAAGTTAAAATTAAGCATTGAGAGTTCTTCATAGGTCATGAATACATAGGGTGTAACTTGGGCTATACCTTCGTTATTAAGTTCCGATACCCAGCCTTTTGAAAACTGAAATTCAGAAGCACCGTCATTAGAGGCTAGATTTTTTAGTACGATGGTTCGTTTTTCAATTGGAAGCTGTGAAATCGACTTGTTTTTACTTTGCACTTCTTGTAATAAAACAAGGGTTTTGACTTCTTCCGAGATTGTTTTACGCAGTTTTTGCTGATAAGCGCTGGTCATTTTAGAAGTCTCGGCCAGTTCAATTTCCTGATAGATACCCTGATCGCCCTGAGATATTCCCTGAGCCAGTTTTTGACCTTGTTGGGAATGTAGCAGGTCATCTGGTTTTCCGGATTTGATTTTTAGCACCAAAAACCTCACTCTATTGGCACTGGCTTGTCTCATAATCTGATCTAAGCCATAATTAAACCGGTTTTTTGGGTGACCAGCCGGATGAGCACTTGCATCGGAAATCCATACTATAAGTCTTAATGAAGAAGTATTATTGACCCAATTTGTCTCGGTAATGGCCGGGAAAATTGCATCGAAAGCAGCTTCCTGTATGTCTTCACTTTGTACAGGAGAAACCTTTACTTCTGCATCGAGAATGTTGAGAATTTTGTCCTTGTCGTCTATTAACTCAGAATATTGGTTTTCAACAAAGCCTATTCTATCTTGTTTATCAGGAATGAAATCACGGTAAGCCCAGATGCCATATCTGACCCCCAATTGACTATCATCAGAAAACCGATTGGCCAAATCCCGAATTACAGTTTTAATGTTTTGAATGTAGGGCTCCATGCTGGAGGTAGCGTCAACTACAAACATTAAATCCAATAGCATTTTTTTATGCTCCCTGCTTCTGATTGGGGTCGAAGCACTTGCCTTATAACTTTCCTCTTTACCGATATAGGCTATCTCAAACACACTATTCTTTTTTCTTCCGGTTCTGATATTAGTCTGTCCCAGCACGGGCATAAGCATGGTTTTTGAGAATTGAAACGTGCTGTTTGGTTCTTCTGCAATAGGCCTGGCCTCTTGTTGGTTGAGCATTTTTTCAATGTCTTGCTGCGATCGGTACAGAAGGGACGGGGTGCGCCCTACCAAAGGAGTAAAGCCCAGACAGATTCTATGATCCCATTTTTGGATCTGATGTTGTTGTATCCAGCCGAATTCCTTCTTGTTATTAGTGCCAACTCTGTAAAAACCGTTCTTCGTTTCTGAGCCACCGTTGGTGCGGAATAGGTAAAAAAGCGAAAACTCTGGTGCTTCTTCCAAGACGGTGGACCGATCATTCGGTTTGACGTAAATCTTGGCATTGACTTTAGTTATCCCTTTTACATGGAGGTTGTCATGCATCAAGGGCTTTTGTGCCAGGAGAGCATTCACCAAGAGACTTAAGAGCAATATGAAACGTAGTCGGTTCAAATTCAGGGAAAAATATCAATTGGAATAAAGGTGAACTTATAATTGCTTTGACTGAATTCTCTCCAGTTTTCAGGGTTTTGAGCAAATTGCTCTATCAGCCTTCTCTTGTCTTGCAATTCTTTGGCCCAGGTGGCTCTTTTAGTTTGCGACCATGACTTTATCTCTTGAAACGTGTGTCTTAATAGTCCTGATTGAACCGGTAGAGAGAGGTTTCTTTCTAACATTTTCTTCATAGAGATCGATTCTTCAAATAGATCACCGGTTTGAGCAGCCCCGGTTTTGGCCAGTACCTGCTTGATCGTGTTGACGTTTGTTGTTTGTCCATACCCAATGAAAGAGTTGAGGTAGTTTAGGTAAGCCGATACCTCCTGATAGGTCATAAACACATATGGTTTTACCTGAAATTGGCCTTCACTATTGGTTTCAGATACCCAACCCTGATTGAATTGAATCTCCTTACTGGTCTTCTCTAAAACTTTCAAAATAACTGCTTTATTATCAAAGCTTTTATCTTTATCACAATCTCCATTAATGCATTCCAGGAGCCTTTGCATATTGACCAACTCATTTTCCACAGCGGCAGATAACTCTTCTTTGTATTCAAGAATATTATAGCGGTCTACCGCTCGATAGTATCCTTTGTCCCCGGCACTAAGGCCATCAGTTAGTCCTTGCAATTGTTGCCTATGAATTTGGTTATCATCGTCAAAAGCTGAGTTTATTTTTATTGCGATGAATCTCACACGGTTCTCGCTGGCCTTTTTTAAGAGCATTTCTTTCGAAAGCTTGTTGGGATTTCCGCTACTGCCCAATTCATGGCCAGAGGCATCACCAACGAGTATTACTACTCTCAAAGAAGATTTTTTTGTGTCCCAATTGGTGTCTTCAATGGCCTCATTAATTGCATCAAATAAAGCTTCCGGAACTCCCTGTGTACTATGTTCAGTAGCCACTAATTCGCTGTTCAACAGGTGTTCAATTTGAGTTACATTAGGTGTCAAATCTGAGAAACGCTTGGTCACATACTCAAATTTTGACTGGTCATTCATGTAATGGTCACGATAGGCCAGAAGGCTGAAGTAAACACCTGATTCTCGCATACCAGAGGCTCTATTGGCTATTTCACTCACTACATGGCTCGTGTTTTCAATATAGTTAGACATGCTCTGCGTGGCATCCATTACGAATACGATTTCCAATAAGGCAATTTCCTTTTCTCTTTGAATGATTGGATTCTCTGTTCCCAGATAAGCCACATTATATGCTGTTACCCTTTTTCCTTTTTGAAAGTCGCTCACCTGATTTATTACTGGCAATAACATCTCCGGTTCGGGATAAGCACCTAAGCCAGGTGGTTCCTGGGCAATTGGGCTGTCGGTGGAAGTCTTGTATACAGAAGCATTAATGGCCTGACGGGAAGTTTTAAATACATTCGCCTGCGGACGATTGTCTCTGTTGGTAAAGTGCAGACAGAAACGATTATTCCATTTAAGAAGGCGATTACTATTGATCCAGCCCAATGCTGTATATGGATCTAAACCAATGCGATAATAGCCGTTCTTGGATTCGCTTTTTCCTTTGCCAACTTTAAAGAGGTAGACTATCGTATTTTGCTCAATTTCGGTAAGGTGAAAAGAGCGCGAATCGGCATTCTCGTAAACAATGGCCTTTGTGCGCAAGAGGCCTTTTTGCCTAACATTGTTGGCATCCAGTAGGGGTTTTTGAGAAAAAACTGATAGGGAAGTTAAAAATAGCATAACTACCATAATAGCTGACTTTCGCAGACACGGAGGTGTCCATGGAATTGGCCTTTTTATCAATATGGATAATAGTGCATTAGGCATAGAAGGGTACTCCCTATTATTTTGTGCTACGTATTACCAGGCGTATTCCCACATAAGGGCTTCCTGATGGTGATTGAATTTCATGTCTGGTAGTGGTCCTGGCACCATATTCATCGGCAAGGAAGGAGCCTCCGCGTGCTACAAAGTCTTGCCCAATTACATTTTTATAGCTTTGCTTGTCGGCAAGGCAAAGTTCTTCCGCATTGCCAATCATATCATGAGCACCACACCAGCTCACAGAGCCTGGGTAGCGACCAACTTCACTAAGATTTTGACCTGAAACGTTTGCATGATTGGCCACAAAAGATCCTGGCCAGGTGTAGTATTTCAATGAATTGGGTCCCCTGGCGGCATATTCCCATTCTTGTTCAGTGGGAAGAGATACTTCCAAATTGGGGAAGTTCTTTTTTAATTCTCGATTGAGATTGGCAATAAAGGTAGTAATCTGCTTGTTGGAGATGTCGGTTGCAGGTTGCTTATCTGTGCCGGCCTTCACTCTGTATTTGGGCACAAGTGCGGCAAATTGCTTATTGGTTATCTCAAATTTTGAAATGAAATAAGGGCTGTCAAAAGTGTGTCTTTGATTTTCTTCCCTTCTTATTTCATTAATTAAGTGTACAGCTTTGGGTGTGTTTTTAAAAAGCTCGGTGTAGTCATTTGCATTTATACCCTGGTACAAGAAACCGGGCTGAACAGGCAGAAATTCAATCTTTTCTCCTTTTCCAAAACTTAATTCATATGCTTCAGTCATTGCCAGCCGTTCGGCCATGTCTGCTTCTATAGGAGCCGAGAGAAAGTCTATTTTTCTCAATCCAGTAGTTACCTCATCTAATTGAGTCAAATAGTTCTTGATTTCATCGTCTTTTGCTCTTCTGTCGTTAATCTGTTGTTCTAAACTCTGATATTTGTCTTGGAGATTCCTGAGTTGAATAGTTTTATTGGTGTACTGAGAATTTAGGTTTCTGAGTTCTGTCTTTTTTGCTTCTAAATCAGCGGTGAGACGATCGAGTGTTTTTTTATCTGCAGCGGCTTTTGTTTTAAGAGCATTAATCTCTTCAACCAATTGATCTTCTTTGCTGATGTTGCTGGTCTGAGTGACTATGCTTTGAGGTTGACTGTTATCGGGACCAATTGACTTTGTGGTTTTACCATTTTCTCTTATAAAAACGTCATAGTCTTGTTCATTTAATTCAAAAAGCACAACTGTGCCCTTGTATTCAAGAACATATATGGTGTTGGATTTCCTGTCTTTTATAGCGTTTATAGTCTTAGCTACCCACGCCACTATAACAAGTTTATCAGGATCCTTTCGAAGGCTTAATGTATCAATTTGACCATCGTATTCTTCATTGTCCACTTTAATGGTAACGCTCATCGGTAGTTTAGCTGTCACACGCTGATCAATATAATCTCGCAAAGTTTGAGAATTAGTACCTGTATTCAAGGCTCCATTTAGAACATTAATTCTAGCGAAATTCGACTGTGCATTAGTACTCTTGACAACTCCTAATAGAGCGACTGCAAGAAAACTTACTTTGATTAGTCTAGACATATCATTGATCGGATAAAATATCTGCTGGATCTATATTTCGTACTGAGCGTGTTGAGAACCAACCACCCATTAATGATATTACTATCATACCGAGAACAAAAAATACGGTTAATGAGGTACTTGTGCTAAATATGTTACCATCTAAACCCTGTAGGTCAAGCAATCCATGTCCTATTGAGCTATCTAAAAGTGACTTTACCAATTGAAAAAAGAGGAATGATACCAGAAAGCCACCAAGTCCGTAAAAGAGAGCCTGCCATAAGTAAACCCTTGTTATAAACCATTTTGAAAGCCCCATGGCTCGCATGATCCCTACCTGGTTTTTCTTGCGTTGAATGGCCTCGTACATCAATACAAATATGGAAGCCACACAGGCAATTCCTCCTGCCAGGTTAATCAGCAAGAGGAAATTGGTGAGCATGCCGTTTACTTGCTCAAGACTGGCAACCTGTGACTGAGAAGAGGCGAAAATCTCATATTCTCTATCTCTGAAATAATTGGTGACCGGCAATACGTCTTGCAAAGAAACAGCGTGTATCCTGGCATACAGAAAACGATCTTCATAGGGGCTTTTTTCATTGGTATTAAAAGCACCTTTTTCCAGATCCAACGTAGCAATGCCTGCTTCTACTTGTTTAAGGCGATAGAGCGTTTCTGCATTGATATACCCCACAGTGTCATTGACCATTCCCGTAATCATATAATTAATGGAGTCATTGCCTACTGTGGCCTTAATCATGGATGTTGAGCCATTTGCAACTGGAAGCAAACCTTTGGGTACCAAAATTTCAAAACGGCTTCTGAAATGGTTTATCCAATTGCCTTCAGACAGAAGGCTGCGTTGCCGGGGGTCGGCCGTTACACTAGGGAACAAAGTTACGGTCGTGTCACCAAGGTCCAGTTTATGTGGTGGTAAGAAAGGAATAATCCCAACTTTAAAGTTGGTGGCCAGGGCATCTTCAACAGTTTGAAGTTCGGTAAGGCCTATATTACCACTGCTGTCCTTGCGCTGAATGATATTGTAAAAAAGCCTATTGGCTTTAAACGAACGGGTTATCTTCATGCCTATCGCATCCAGGGCTAGGGCATTTTTGTCGTTTAAATTTATGCGACTGACGGCCATGCATGAATCTGCCACCAATTCACCCAGCGACTCTTCATTATTTGGTGCGGCAGGAAGGCCATATTCTTTTACCCTGAACCCAAGTGTCCAACGTTCTAACCGTTTACCCATCATCACAGGAACAAATACAGTGTTCGTTGGGCCTCCTTCAATGGTGCCTATGAGATTGCATTCCAGGCTAAAATCTTCTCTTCTGCCATTGACTGTTCGCGAGAGGGTCAAATAGACAGTGTTGGGTATACTGTCGAATTTGAGTTCTTCAAGCAGGTCTTTTTTGTTCATAATCACATTCAGACCTTCACCAGAATCGAGAGAATCTAATGTCCCTTCAAAATTGAACCTGGCCAGATCGGGATCAGTTTTGATAGTGGTGCTCAAACCGAAGTCTTGTTGCGAAAAATCCTGCGCGAGTACACCTATTGTTCTTGTTTTCTGAGGTACTACCTCAGTAACCCCTTCAAGATTGCGATATTCATTTATCAGGCTATCCGTTAAGAATTGATCAGTTGAAGCAGCATTACGCACGGCAATGTCTATTCTAAGTGCCTGGGTAGAGCTCTCTATTTTATCAGAAATGAGGCTTATGTAGCCTTCCTTGAGGGAAGCTACGAAAATCAGAGGCAGGCAGATCGCAGCCACTACCAGGGTTATAAAGAGGCTGCTGAGGCGGTAATGCCTGAGTTCTGCAAAAGCCAGCTTAAGGCTCAGTAGAATGTCTGAAAATCGATCTCTTCTGTTCATTCCAACTCTTTGGTGATACGTTCTACAATATGCTGGTTCTCAATCCTTTCATCGTCTGATAACCAGTACTCGTCATGGCTAATGAAGATTTTTTTTACCAGGCCATTTTTGATGACAATTATCTCGTTTGCGAATTCTGCCGCTAAGAAAACATCATGAGTCACTACAATCACACTTTTTTTGGGATTGTCAATGACTATTTTCCTGAAAATACGCATGGCCTCTTTGCCAGATTCCAAATCCAGATTTCCGGTAGGTTCATCGGCCAGAATAATGTCAGGGTCATTTGCCAAAGCCCTGACCACCGCTGCACGCTGCAATTGGCCCTGCGACACTTTTAATGGTTTATTGTCAAGTACCTGCTCAAGCAAATTATCATTCTTCTCTCTGGCATAGAAGCTATCAAACAATCCGTCAAGTGAGTTCTTGATTTCACTTTCCGGCCTGTTTACAAAACGTGAAACAAGCGCTGCATTTTCATAAACTGAGAGGTAGGGGAGTAGCTCTCCTTTTTGGAGTGCAAAGCCCAGGTGGTTGGCCCGGAACTGTTCAATGTCTTTTTGACGTGCCCAAAGGTTCTTTATGTCAACAACTTCTTCCAGATTGATCTGAATCTCCCCCGTTTCATGTTTTCTTAATAGACCAAGAATACTGATCAGGGTAGTTTTGCCAGAACCTGACCTGCCTAATACGGAGGTGAGCTTTCCCTTCTTAATCTCAAGGTCGATAGGGCCTAATTCAAACTTTTTTACCGAATCAGAAACAGTTTTGTTTCCAGGCTTGCTGTCATAGGAAAAAGAGAGGTTTTCAATTTTGTAGATAAACGACATTTTTAGTTTTTTGGAATAAAAATGAAAGTAAAAGAGTCGGACAGAGTATTGTTCAAAAGAACGTTAAGTGTGTATGTACCAGCATTTTTTAAGGGCTTCTTAAGCTTAATAACAGGATATCCTCCTTTCGAAAGGAAAAGTGTCAACTCTCCATTGCCATTATAGATATACTTGCCAGACTTCTTTTTAAGCTCGAAAATAATTCCATCTGGCCCTTCAATGTATATCCTTAGTATAGCACTTGAATTTAAACTTGCTTGAATATCCATTTCAAGGGCTATTTCATCGATTCTTTTTAGGTCTTTAACTTTATAGTCACTCTGACAATCGATAATATACTCCTTGTCCTGAGCTAGACCTCTTTTATGGATAAGAGAGATTGATTTAATATTCGCTTTGAAATCCAAGGGCTTTTTTGGGTGTGGTTTCTTTCGTCTAGGCAAATTTGGTCCTGCTTCAGTAATTGAGCCCAGAGGATTATTTAAAGAATCGGTGGGACCAGGAATAGGTATTGGCGGGGGTAAAGGTATTCGTGAATTTACAGGCTGAGGTTTAAATTTATGAAAGCCAAATGCAATGATATCACCGCACTCTTTAGTAACAAAACTCACTTTATGGTCCTTAAACTGAATCCTGACATAATGACCAGCAAACCAATCTCTTTTATTACTATAGACTATAGTGTCAATTGAACTAACAAATCCCTCTGTAGGTATCTTGTTGCATAGGTCAGACATCATGTTAAACTTGTGCACTTTATGCAAACAAACACTGATAGTAGTTATTAAAAACAAGGATATATATACGTATGCAAGTTTCACTTGATATTGATGTTTGATTTGTGAATTTCTGGTTCAGAGTTGATCGCACCATATCCATAAGACTGGTCATTTCTTCGTATAAATTCTTTCATAAGATCTATAACTGGCTCCTTGTTGCCTTCTGTTATTTCGATAGCTCCATGAATCAGTCTGATGGAATCAAGGTTTGTTTGATATTTCTTAATTGTTAAAAGGTTGTTTCTTATGATTCTGAAAAAATTATATATGAGTATTTGTATGACTGTAAATACAGTCAGTTTAGGCAGTATATTATAGATTAAGTCGAGATTATTGGAAAACACTTTTTTGTCGTCTGGGTAGAACCATAGTATTAGACCGACAAAGAATACAGAAGCGAAAAGTGCCATTATAAGAGTAAGTGAAGAGAGACCTCTTAAGGTTTGAACCCTTTTCTTTGTGTCTTTCTCTATAGAAGAAAGTATTTCTTTTGTGGTTTCATCCATATCAATAATAAAGTTTCAAGGAAAAAAATCAATTGGTACGAAAGTGTATCGATATGAGCTAGAGCCGACTGAGAACCAGTTAGCCGGGTCATCAAAGAATTTTTCCAGTAGTTTGGCTTTGGCGCCAATTTGTTCAGCCAATTGCTGTTTACGGGCATCACCCCAATTGTCAATCTCTGCAAGACTGAATTTGAGCAGACGGCTTGTTACGGGTAGTGCAAACCTTTTTGAATAATGATTCGACAAATCATCTGTGGGATCTATTTCATCTCCAGTCTGATTTTCCAATACTTGTTCCAGAGCAAGGCTAATTGAACTTCCGGCACTCATGCCATTGGTAATTATTTTTAGATAATCTTTTGTGAGTTCAAGATCACTGCGCGACATGTAAACATAATTGTTGACAAAGGGGGCTCCATTCTCATCTTTTTCATTGATCCAGCCTTCTGAGAATTCAGGTGTAGGAGAGGCTGAGCCACTAGTCATTTTCAAGTTTTTCAGAATGATGGCTTTTACTTGCGCCTGGGTATAACCGGTTCCCTGAGCACTCACATTGTTCACATTGGTATTGCCACTGGTCACATCCGTCAGCCTTGATAGAACTCTAAGTTCTTCTTCAAGTTCCTTAATCAGTTCTTGTCTGTAATTTAATAATTGGTCATTTCCTACATAAGTATAGAATCCAGGGTCACCACTTGTTATCCCAGTAGCCAGTGCTTGCATCTGCTGGATGTGTGTTGATTCATCGGCACTTGCATTGCCTTGAATTTTGATGTTGCCAAATCGCATGCGATTATCTGAAGCTATCTTTAGTAACTGTTCTTTACTGATGTTCAGAGGGTTCTTGACACTTCCTGGTTCATGCGCACTCGCATCACCAACCCAAACCACCAAACGAAGTGATGATTCGGTTTTATTCCACTCAATTTCAGTAATGGCTTTCATAAGGGCATCATAACCCATTTCTTCAGTCTCTTCGCTACTGGCGTTGGCAGCTTTGATTTGGTCAAGCTTTTGTTGCACATCTCTAATGTTGGATGTCAGAGGGGAAAAAACTTTAATTGCCTCTGGTTCTCCCCATTTGTAATCTCCATTGATATGATCTTGGGTTGGGTTTACGATTCGGTCTCTATAGGCCATGACACCTACACTTATTCCACTCTCAATGAGGGTAGTGGCACGGTCTGCCAAAGAGCTTACTACTTCTTTGGTGGCGTCAATGTATTCGCCCATACTGGCCGTGGCATCTATTACAAACATGATTTCAATCACTGCTGCCAGCCTGTTTCCGGAGCTTGCAGGCCGGGGTTGTGAGGGGGCACTTGGTGCAGGACCCGCGGAAAGCCCTCCGGATAGAAAACCAATATTGAATGTTCGTTCAGGTCTGCCATTAGTCAGAATATTTTTCACGTCCAGCACTGGTAAAATCATAGAGTAGCGATTACCAGCCAAGTCTCCTGGCTCTTCAGCCAATGCATCAGGATGTGGAGCTCCGTTGGCATCTCTGGCACTTACGGCTCCTCTCAGTACCTCTTCTGCCACACCTTCATCTTTGTATACCAAGGCTGGTTGACGTCCAACTAAAGGAGTGAAATGAATACAGATACGATGATTCCATTCACGCAGTCTGTCAGTTGGTATCCAACCTGTAGGAGGTTGGGTGGGATCAGTACCTACCCTGGCAAAGCCATTCCTCTCTTCGTCAAACAAAAACACAAATGAATACTGAGGTAAGTTTTCTACAGTCCCTGAGCTGGAACTAGGATCAGAGAATATAGGGCTTGCTTGCTTCAGAATACCTTTCACAAACAATCCTTCCTGAGTTTTTTTGGCAGGTTGCCCATTGGTTAATGAAACAAGGCCAGCCAGACAGCAGATTACAAAGATTAGCTTTCTCATTCTCATGTTACATTTTAGTTCAGGTATATTATATGGTGATATATATTATTAATATATGCGCCTTACTGTTAAGATACGTATAAACTTCGTGAAGTAAAATTTAGAATAGGTATCTTTATAAAGATAATCTTATAATCATTACTAATAATGAGAGGAATTCAATAGAATGGGGGAAGGGCAAAGCCTATAGTAATTGATGACGAGAGTATTTGGTGTATTTAGAAGTGTTGCTTTAGTGAGTACACACTAGAATTAGAACTCTATGACGTCTTATACCAGGCTTCAGCCTGTTTTCTTTGAAAGAAGAGTATGGTTCAAGCCATACCTTCCATTATTAGATACGGGGTCGGTCATTTTCGAATAATTACCTTTTTTCTGTGACATCTTTCAACCTTGACAGAATACGTAACTCGTCTTCTAAATCTTGGATTAATTGGCTTCTGAAATCGAGGTGGTTTCCTTCTTTTATAAAAGAATAGAACCCAGGATCGGCAGTTGTAGCACCGATGGACAATGGCTGCATTTGAGCAATTAGATCTGTGATTGATTCCCGGTTTCCGTTTATCGCAACGCAACCAAATCTAATCCTGTTTTTCGATGCTATTTTTAAGAGTTGTTCTTTACTAATATTCAATGGATTCTTCACAGAACCAGGTTCGTGCGCAGGAGAGTTAGTAATCCAGCAAACCAACCTTAAGCTCGACTCAGTTTTATTCCAATCGGTTTCAGTTATGGCTTTAATAAGTGCGTCATAACCCATTGAGGCATCTTCTTCAGAGCTGGCCAAGGCATCGTGCACATCTCTTCGGGTCATAAGCGCAACCTTATCGATATCAGATGTTAGGCCTGAAAACACCTTTATTGCCGTTGGTTCTCCAAAATTATAGCCTTCATCTATGTGTGCTTGTGTATAATCTACAACCCTGTCCCGGTATGCGATAAGCCCTATCCTGATACCGCTTTCCGTTAATGATGAAGTTCTGTCAGCCAAACTGGTAATGACTTCGCCCAAAGTACTGATATACGGCTGCATACCGGCTTCTGCATTTACTACAAACATTATCTCCAGCAATGGGGTTGGCATTTTGCCAGCAGTATGATTCCTGACTGGTTTGATTATTAAGTAGTCTGTAGTTAAAGTTTTGAAATACTTTTGAACACCCACGTCTGTTCTCAAATTAATTTGAATTTCAGTCACAGCCTTGACTACCTGTCGGTTTACCTGTGAACCATGATGAAAATGAGAAGAAGAACTGCTAACCTGATCAACGACAGCTCTAAATGATTTTCCATTATCAGTTAAATCTTGTTCAATTGCCTCGGTGCCAGAAGCTTTGGATTTGATAATTCCATGGTTAGAAGAATATAATAGTGGTGAACACTCAATTCCCATAAGGATACGAGAAAATGCTATTATCAGAATTGGCACCAAGAAAGTGCTAATCATAATTCTATTACAAATTCTGAATTTACTATTACTTATCATATTCAATGAATGTAACAATTAAATATTAATTATTTACATGTTATAATGACTATTAGAATAATGAATGTTTGCTATTTTTAGTTGAGCCTACATTAATATTACTCAGGCAATCGTTTATTGTATTTGATGTATGACAGCAGGTTCTTGTATCCGACCAACTCCTGGTGTAGAGCTTTCACTTTTCGAAAGCCGATTCCGTAAATGGGATCTTCATTATGCTCCATTGACTTTATGAAAATGTTGCGGTAGTCTGAATATGGCTCTGTTCTTAGCATCTCATAAGCAAAAAAGTTACAGAGGCCCTCCTTGAAAGCCGGTTCCGGGGTTTCGAGGCAATTCACATAAATCCATACATGAAGCAATTCATGCACAAGGGATTCAAGAAAAAGTAACTTGTGCATGCTCGACAAGATGTAAATATCGATTTTGGTTTCTACTACCGTCTTATTCTGCCAAACTTCCTGAGATAATCTTAAGGAGGTCATAGCAGGGTTTCTTTCTCCTTTTCTTAGCTGCTTTGACCTGAAAGATGCCATTTGCTCTTCATCTACCAGCCTTATATTGTAAATATCAGGTATAATCACCTCCATTTTTCTAAGCCTGGTGAGGGTTTCCTTCAATAGCTCGTTGGCTTCAATTGGGAAATGTACCAGATCGCCCGATTTAAAGCAGATGTTGCAGGTGTGCCGTCCATCGCGCCAGGTCGCTCCACCAGATGCATGAAGGTCGCTTCCGGTAATATTTGGATGAATGATGCGACTACAAGAATAGCAGCGAGGCAATTCCCCATGCCTCGTGTGAAAGCGATTTCCCCAGAGATCTATCAAGTGTCTATCTACGATTGGCTCTTTGCATACAACGCAAGTCCAATTCTGTCCTAACAGACTTTGGCCGAAGAGTAGAAAAAATAGGATTAGATAATGCTTCATTAAATAGTTGATCAAAAGTCAAATAAAAGTAAAAGAATTGTGTTTATAGTTATAAATTTAATTGCCGATTAAATTTGGAGGACTTATGCGTTTCTTGAGTTTATTTCTGTTGTCTATAATAGGATCTACTTATCCCTTTCAATACGCTGATGGTCAAAATTTAGTACCCAATGGAAGCTTTGAAAGCTATAAATCCTTGCCAGATGATGACGGAGAGCTGCACCTGCTGAATTTTTGGAATAACCTAAACAGGGATACTTCCAAAACCCTGGAATTTGGGACACCTGATTTTTTTCACGTAAAAGGTAATGGAAAATCTAAATTACCATTAACGCACATGGGTACTATTTTTCCACGTGATGGAGAGGGACTTGTAGGCCTGATTGCTTACCATGGAAATGAGCCCGATTTTAGAGAGTATCTTTCGGTGCCACTTGTTCGCCCTTTGCAAGTTGGAGGGAGATATAAATTGAGTTTTTCCTTTTCAAATGCTTTTCTGAAACCTTATGGGAAGTTTGGGGCCAGTGGATTGGCATTGGCTTTGACAATTGATGAGCCTGTACAAAACAGCAATGAAACAATTAGTGCCAATGCACAGCTTAGGTCCGATTCTATATTATACAGCGAACCATGGAAAGTAATGGAACAGGTGATAGTTGCTGATAATGAGTTTGCTTTTCTTACTATTGGTAATTTTTTTAATGATGATCAAACTAAGCTGGGTATCAAAAACTTTGATGGCTATGATTTTGCCTATTATTTCATAGATGATGTGAGGGTTGATGTACTATGGGAGCCTCAAAAGGAAGAACCTGAAGAACCCGAAACCATCGTTACCCAACCTGAGTCAGTAGATGAGGAGCCTAAAGAGCCACAGGTGATCAACCCGGAAATAAAGAACCCTGAGAGGGAGGAGAAGAAAAATGCTGAGGATGAAGGGAATAATGAAAATGAGCAAGTACAACAAGAAGTCGTGGAGCCGCCCACTGAATCGAGCACTGATAAAACTGAACCCCAACCCACTAATCCAGAAACCACAGCAAATTTTGAAGAGCCTGTGACCGCTAATAGCTACCCTGATAACCCCAATAGAGGGGTGTTCAGAAGAGGAGACGAACTTTCCCTAGGGAAAATATTCGTATTAGACCGGGTCGCTTTTGGAAGGAATAGTGCTGTTTTGAGTGAAGCAGCCATAGAAGAGTTGGATATATTAGGTGCTTATCTTGAAAGAAACCCCACTCTGGAAGCCAAACTGCTGGGCCATACTTCAGACGAAGGTCACCGTGACCGATTGCAGGAGCTTTCTGAAAAAAGAGCGAATGCCTGTAAGGCTTATCTGGTAGGGAATTGGAACATCCTTGAAGAAAGAATTACTGCCATAGGCTATGGAAAGTATAAAAGGCGATGTAAGAAGTGGGGTGAATATTGTCGGAATCAGAACAGGAGAGTTGAATTAATTGTTAATAGGATTTGATTTCTCCTTCGTGGTATGGGAGAAAACTCCTCACAAATAGTCGAAGACTTCAGTTGAAAGTGGTTACGATCTTTGTAGGAAGCAGCACTACCTTAAATCCTCCTATAGTTTATATAATGCCAAAATTCATCTTGGATGGATCACCAAATACCGAACGAAAGTGATGATTGATGAAGTTGCGAATCGGACAGAGGCACAACTTCGTGAAATTTGTAAATCTCACGAAGTAGAGGTTATAAATGACTATATATCGGAAGAAAATACTCACAAGTTTGTTTCAGTGCCACCTTAAGTTGCTCAAAAGACAGACCCGCTGGACTTTGATGCATTGTCAATGCATGCGGCCACTGCAAAAGGAATGAACGAGCAGGCTGGGAGGGAGATAAAAGCAAAAGGAGCACACCAGGTCTATTATGATTCGGCTGACGGACTTTATAAACGCATTGTCAACAGACTTATGGACTCCACTTCTGAATAGAATAGTGGTCAATCAAAATCGCATTAGAGCATCACTCTTTCAATTGGTACTCCAGGTAGTCATAGAGAACTTTTCCAGCATCATCCATTTTGAATTCCATTACCAGTGGGTACTGAGCTACAGCAAATAGGGTAGAGTCTGGGGCCATGGTCATGATATAAAAGAACTCAAAGCCATCATTTTCCTGGTAACTGATTTGCTCCTCCATTCTTATATAGGCACTGTTAGTGGGGTGCTCCTCGGTAGTTGCCTTGGCCACTGGCCCTTCTATGATATCCAGATAGTCTTGGTGATCTGAGAACTGAATTTTCACCCGGCAGTGACATGCCGAATCGTCATTCATGGGTCGATAGTAGTTGTTTTCGACTACCGTAAGCCCATCAATTACCTGGTTGACCCGCACCTCAAAGTCTGCTATACCTGCATATTCAGCATTGTCTTGCCACTTTACCATTTCGGATTTTAGAGTAGCTTTCAAAGCTTTATCGGCACCAGGCAGTTCACACAACCCTTCTTTTTTGCCACAGGCAGAGACAAGCAGAATTATGGCTGTAACAAGTAAGAAGTTCTGTAAACGAGAGGTATGCATAGGGGGAGGGGTAAGTTTGGTGAATTTTTAATTTATTCCTTATCAGGGCCTTTTGCCTTAGGTGAAGACTTCGGTTCCGATTTTGGAAAGGGCATGGGGCCCCGTAAATGGATAATCAACCCATTGAGAAAGTTGCGTAATACCTGATCACCAGCTTCTACATAACTTTCGTGGTCTTTAGACCGAAACAGATCACCCAAAGCACCTTTCGATATATTAAAATCCACCAACTTCAGTATGGCAATAATGTCATCATTTCGAAGCTTATGTGCTACTCTGAGTTTTTTAAGAATATCATTATTGGAGAGCATGGACTTTCTTTTTAATTAATCAACCTGCTACTGTTTTCAGGTTTCGACTGTTAAAGGTCGGTAGGATAGGTCTATAACTCAATAGATTTATGAAGTATGATTTCTGAAATGATATTACCCAACACGTGTTCTTAATTTGATAAGCCAGTCTCTTCAGGGTAGCGTGTTAATATGTAATTGGCCTTAAAGGGCAAATTTTCCCTTCTCATCGTTCTACCCCAGTGAACCGATTTATTATAGTTGCCTTCTGCCAAAGTCACATTTAGGCTGTCAATTTTTAGCACAATAACAGTATGTGTGTTTCTATTGAGCCTGATCATATCACCAACCTGAAGTTGATCCAGATTCTTATGCATGCGAATAGGGGATGTGCCGAATGCGGCATCACTCAATAATAGCGCAAAGGCATGGCAGCCCAAGCCTGCGGGTCCTGCTTTCGATCGGTACGAA
>Ga0316204_10001374_pt1 | contig 67142 bp, 65 predicted proteins | sample 6monrhotite_MG_2_FD_205661 | JGI IMG/M metagenome (GOLD analysis project Ga0316204, IMG submission 205661) | Microbial mat bacterial communities from mineral coupon in-situ incubated in ocean water Damariscotta River, Maine, United States -... | ecosystem: Environmental > Aquatic > Marine >... | reverse complement strand
GATGATGGCCGAGGTCAAGGCAGTGGTCCGAACGATTATGAATATGAAGCCTACAATTCAAAACCTAGCGGTCCACCCGGCAAAAGGGATGGCTTTGGCGACAGTGGTAATGGAGCCAAAGGCGGTAGCGTAAACGGTCAAAGTGTGGATGGAAAAGGACTGATGGGGGCAGCCCAGAAAGAGGACGCGACAAAGACTCAAGTTGGACGCAGCACTCGGGTGGCCGGTCGTCAAACCGGAATCAACAGCCTTACAGAAGGTTTCCTGGACACCAACACGCCGGAAGACGAAGACGCCCAGGACTGGAACTCCAGCTTGTTGGGCGAGGAAGCGCCCGCAGCACCCAACTCAAAGGCGCCAACCGCCGATCCCAACGCGCCGAAAGATGCCAACCCCAATCCTGCGCCAAAGAGCAACAATGGTGGCCAAAACAAAAACGAGTTCAGTTTTTTTGGCAACTTGGCGGAAGACGTGAGGAGTATTTTAAACGGAACGGCACAAGGACCCCACAGCCAGTACGATAAGCGCAATGCTGAAGCCATGGCCGATAAATATGGCGTAACAGGTAAAGATCGGACAAAGCCGTTTTTACGCGGGGGAGAGTATGGGCCGGGCGGTGGCAGCTATAACCCCTCTGAACTTCATAATGCCGGGCTTGGGTATCGGGGCGGCGCAAATGCACCGCAAGAAAATCGCCAGCGCATGGCCGACATTTATAAGGATCGACAACGCGCCCGCTTGGCTGCTGCGCGGATGAAAGAGTTGGATCGGATCAGGGCGGCTCAGGCCTTAGGAGCGCCTAAGGACCTTTTGGACCGTCGTGCACCGACGAGCGGTTCACTGATGCCCCAAGACGGGCCGGTGGGCAGAACCCCCGCTCAAAAAGCTGCCGATGTGGGTGAGCAGTCAATGGCATTGCAAACGGCAGGGCACCGTAAAGGTCCAACACCCGTACCGGATGGGCAGAAAACGGGCATGGAACTTATGGGCAGTGTCGGCCAGAACGGCCTCAATGATCCCAAAGATGTGGCGGCGCTGCAAAACGCGCTGGTCGCGGGTGGTCACATGAACGTGCTCAATGCCACCGGTTGGATCAATGCCCCAACGGTGGAGGGTATCAAGGGTTTGCAAAAAGGCCTGGGTCTCCCCACCACGGGCACTGTCAATCCCTTCGGCCAAACCGAGGAAGCCTTGGCGGCTGTGGACTCCTTTGCAGGCTACAGCATGGATGAGCATGGGAATTGGTATGATCCACAGGGCCGGAATGTTCCATCGCCATATGTGAACGGCAATCTGCAACTGGCGTCTCAGCAGACGGTTACCCTTGATTTGGATATCCCGGCGAAACACAGGGCCGTGTACGATCAGGCGGCACGCATCGGCATTCCGTCTGAGCTGATCGACCCCACAATCGAGTTCGATCGGGCGCTTGTCGAAAGTCACCAGCAACTTGGCATGAAAACTGTGGCGGAACGCAAAGTTGCAAAGCACTTGTACGAACAAGCTGGCGAACTGGGGAAGACCGACGCCCGCTACGAAGCCATTCATGAGGCCATGAAAATGGCCAAAGCGAAAAGCTTAACCTTCGCAGCGGATGCGGGCTCGTTTGGATACATGTCCGATGAACAGTTGGCGAAATTAGATTCCTGGTACAATCCGAACAGCTGGGGAATCAATCCCTTCAGCTATTCCGTCGCTCTGAGAGACGAAATTTATCACCGTGAATATCTCAATGCCAGTGAGGTGGAGAGACTCGCCATGGGTTGGGGCGTGACATTGTCCAAGGAAGCCAAGGCCGACCCCAAAGCAAAAATGGGCTTGGTGCAGGCGAAAACCTATCGCTACCAAACCCCTCTAGAACAAAACAAAACAATGCAAACCATCTATGAGTTGGCGGAAAAATACACTGAGTTTGGTCCAGGAGGAGTATATGGAAATATCAGCGTTTCCATCAATCAACCCGAGAAAGAACTCTGGTCCATGAACGAGCAAGAGTTGAAAGACACGCTTGAAGATAACAAGAACACTTTGTCGGTGTTGAAAGGCGTGTCGGCAGGTGAATTCGGCAAAAATCTGGCGAAGCTGGGGGCTGGAACCTTCATGAGTACCACTCTCAACCTTGCTGGGGTGAAACGCAGGATCGAAGCGACCAATAAAAAGATAGAGCACATGCTCGCTTATCCATCCGACTGATGGGCTATCCGGCTGGTGGGGGTGTCTCATCGACAGGGGAACATGCCGGTTCGCTTGACGAATTTTCGGTAATAGTCCAAAGGCTGCAGGGAGCTTCCATCGATAAAGAAGTATTCCGTCTGTGGGAGCTGGGCCGGGTCCCACGTCTCCATATCCCGGTCGATGGCGTCTTTTTTGTCTTGGGGCAGATCATGGCCGAAGACGAACATCTGGTCTTTTGCTTGTGAATGACCAAGCTTATGGGCGAAGGACGCCCATCGGTAGGCCAGTTCATGGCTTTTTTTCACCCCACCACCAAAATAAAAGGTGAATCCTGTCATCAACGCAGCCCTTGCATGGGCTTGGCGGCCAGCCTTCTCCAACCAGACGATACCGACGCACCGGTCCTTTGGGAGACCATCACCTTTATAATACATCAATCCAATTTGAAATTGCGCTTCGGCGTTGCCTTCGACGGCCAAGGGCAGAAGAATGCGTATGGCTTCTGGGAAATCTTTGGATTTCAGCGCGGCGAGGCCGCTCTCCACCTGTTGGTCCTGAGCGTCGTCCGCCATCGCGGCGGGGCTCAGGAGCAGGGTGAGGAGAAGAGCAGCACTTAAGTTTCGAAACATGTCCATCATAACGCGAGCGTATATTCGTTGCCTCGACGGCGCAAGAGTCGTCGGCGACATATTCATGAGGTGATTTTCTAACCACCCCTTTTTCGTCCCATGCCGGATAAACGCGAAGACTGTGCGCCGGGCTCTCCATCGAGAGCCAGTTTTTTTGCGCCCAAAGCAAACACCTAAAATTCAAAATTCAAACCCAAGGAGAACGTTATGGCCTTAAGTTCCATCGCGCTGTGTTCGCGCGCGCTGTTGAAGACCGGGTGTGGGTCGATCACCTCGTTCGACGAGGCCAGGGCCGATATCGATTAATCGGTAGAGACAGGCAAGGAGAAGGGACGACGGTGTCGTCCCCTTTTTTTCTCAGCATCATTTTATTCAAGGACATTCTCATGCGCCACCACCCCCCCCCTCTCACCCCATCGTCAAATGTTCCAAGCCCCTGGCCGCCAACGCAAGCGCCGCGCCCCTGGATGTGGTGAAGATGAAATCCGCGCTCGGTGCGCTGGGTTTGTACCAAGCCCCCGCATGGGGCGTGTCGCAATTTCCCGACGTGGCGTTGTTCGACGCCATCAAAGCGTTTCAGAAATCCCAAGGCCTCAAGGTCGACGGCGCGATCAAACCGGACGGCGAGACCGAAGCCGCGTTGAGCCAAGCGATGACTCCACGCCACGCGCAAAGCGCGCTGCAAGCCACCGCCCAAGCGCTGCAAAGCCTAGGTCGCGGCGGCGACGAGTTGCTTGCCCACATCACCAAAGAAGAAGCCGCGCTGCTGCACCGCGTCACCGACGGCGCGACGATCAACCCGCAGACGGGCTTGTTGGAGTTTAGGTTTGACCCCTCAGCCGATCACAAGTCGAACCAGAGCGATAGCTCTTCGACTAACGGCAGTTCTGATGATCATGGGCAAGGTCAAGGCAGTGGTCCAAACGATTATGAATATGAAGCCTACCACTCAACACCAAGCGGTCCGACCGACAAAAAGGACAGCTTTGGCGGCGGTGGCAAAGCGGATGATGATGGTGGTCAAAATGGTGATGGCAAGCCTTCTGGTGATTTGACGGGAACGACGCAGAAAGAAGGGACTGCAAAGGCACAGTCTGACAACGCCCGTACTCGCCGGGCATCCGCAAAGGAAGATTCTCTGCCGGGTGATGTTCTCGGCGGCGATGGACTTTCAAAAAAAGACGACAAGAAAGCAGATAACTCACCCGGCTACAATCCAGATGAATCTATCGAGGATGTGGAGACGCAGTTTAAGGATCAATTGGGCATCAACCCTGATGGAACCTTAACAAATCAAAATGAGAAAAAGGCTCCGGGGCGTGACCCAAAACAGTACTGGAAACCGGGGATGCCACCGGCCACATCATTGTGGAATGGAGGGGTGAAAGCACCTGATGTTCCGCAAACGCAGGTACCAGGAACATCCGGCAGACTTGGTTCCGCAGAAAACCCTGCTGCGCCCTCATCAAATCCAACCGACAAGCCCTATGCAGGTTCTTTTAAAGAATATCCAGGAACCGGACCCAGCAAGTCACAAAATGGGCTTGCGTCATCAATGGTAAGCAGCCGCAGTCCATCTGCTCGAGCTATAGGGGCATTGGTTGATAGGTACGTAAGCGACCCGGATTTTAGAGATTGGGTTGATAGCAATCGCGACGCTTTTGTTGATACGATGTCGGGATTGAGCCCATCAGATTACTTTGATAACGGTTCAGGCCCTGGTGGAGGATTAAGTCCATCTAAACCAGGGCGATGGCGATAGAAATAGCTATTAACTTTTGGAACGGATCCACTATAGGATGAGCGTAAGTGTCTGGGTGCGCTTATCCATCCTGGCTTCATTTCGCTGGACTTAAAGTATGCTGAAATTTCTTCGCTGGCTTAAGGTGGAATATCTCGAGCTTGGGCTTGGTATATGTGTGCTGACCATCATAGTGGCGAGTACCATGGATAAAGTTTATCGCCCACCGGAGACACATGCACATAAAACGGTTGCTTCATCGGATGATTTGTTGGCCTTTTTTGAAGAAGCGGTTTTTCCCGATGAGGGACAAACGCAAGGCATCGTTCATAGGTGGGAAAACAGCATTAAGATATTCGTCTTTGGATATCCATATGTTCGTAATTTGGCGGAATTGAACACAGGTATGGACGTTTTGTCGCGGTTGACGGGGCGAGAGATTGAATTCTCCGAACGGAAATCTTCGAACTTCGCACTATATTTTTCATCTCACCGGCGCATATCCAATATGATGGCATCTCAAGGCGTTCCACGAGAAGATGACCAAAGCAAACAAGGCAATTCACATGAAGTTGCCCTTTGCCGGGTACAGGTTAGTGCCCAAAAAGGTCGCCTTGGACCTGGATACGCTCTTATCGCGACAGACCTTCTGAGAGCGAACAATCGCTCTCTTGAATCACAGGGCAAATATTGGAATGGGCCTGAGGTTATTTCCGCGTCCTGTATTATGGAAGAGCTTATGAACGGGGTGGGGTTTGTGGATGATTCGGACCGAGCACGCCCTTCAGTTTTGAACAGCTACCCCGAACAGCATCAGACTTTTTCTGCAAACGACAAACTCTTGATCCGAACGCTTTACGACCCACGCCTGAAAGCGGGGATGGCGCGAGATGAGGCTTTGAGCATTGCGAGGCAAGTGATCGAAGAATTGGTCGCGGCTTATCATGAGCATGGCGAAGAGGCGTTGTATCAACGCTGATCAGATCTAACGTCAAAACGGGCTCTCGGTGGAGAGCCCGTTTTTTTGTGCCCAAACCGAACCACTGAAATCAAAATTTTCAAACCTAAGGAGAACGTTATGGCCTTAAGTTCCATTGCGCTGTGTTCGCGCGCGCTGTTGAAGACCGGGTGTCGGTCGATCACCTCGTTCGACGAGGGCACGGCGGAGGCTGAAGTTGCGGGCAACCTGTATGAGCCCATTCGCGACGCGCTGCTGTCGTCCAATCCATGGTCATTCGCCACCGGGCAGGTGACGTTGCCGCAGCTCGAAGCGACGCCCGTCGCCGATTACGATTACGCCTATCAGCTGCCCGCAGACTTTTTGCGCGCGCTGTCGGCGGGGGCGGGACGCGGACGCGGTTTGGATTACCGCATCCACGAACGCCGTTTGCACGCCAATGCTTCTGAAGTGGTGCTGACGTACGTTTTCCGTCCCTTGGAAAGCGAGTTTCCACCCTTTTTCGATCAGGTAGTGATTGCGCGACTGGCGGCGGAGTTTTGCATTCCGTTGACCGATAGCACCAGTCGTTCCGAAGCGTTGTTGAAGGTCGCCGAAACTGAGTTCAAGCGCGCCAAGATGATCGACGCGCAGCAAGACACACCGCACGCGGTGGAAGATTACACCCTCGTCGGAGTACGCAGCTGATGGCCAGAATGCATACATTCAAAACCAGCTTTACGGCCGGCGAGGTGTCGATGGAATTGGCGGGGCGCGGCGATTTGACCGCTTACGACAATGGCGCAGGAAATCTCACCAACATCTTCGTCATGCCCACCGGCGGCATTTACCGCCGTGCGGGGTTGCGTTATGTCGATGCCGCGTCGAGCGAAGGCCGTTTGGTGGCTTTTGAATTCAACACCGAGCAGGTCTACCTACTGGTGTTTCGCGAAGCCATCGTCGATGTCTACAAGGACGGTGTCAAACACACTTCTATCGATCCGGCGCCATGGACGTTGGCGCAGGTCAAAAACATCAACTGGGTGCAGAGCGCGGATACGCTGCTGATCACGCACCCGGACGTACCGCCGAAAAAGTTGACCCGTGACAAAGCGGATGTTTGGTCGGTTACGGATTGGACTTTTTTTGAAAAAGACTCTGTCATCCACCAGCCTCATCACAAGTTTGCGGATGAGGCGGTGACGTTGCAGGCGAATGCCACCGTTGGGACGATTACCTTGACGGCTTCGGCCGACTTCTTTGTTGCAGAGCACGTTGGAAAACGGTTTCGCATCGAAGGCAAAGAAGTGGAAATTACGCTCTTCACCGATGCCACCCATGCTACGGCACTGGTCAAGGAAGCGTTGACCACAACGGCGGCGACCAAGGACTGGACGGAACAATCCTTTTCCGATGTTCGTGGCTGGCCGGTTTCGGTTTGTTTTCATCAAGACCGTTTGGTGATTGGTGGATCACGAGATTCGCCTAACCGTTTGTGGATGTCTAAATCCGCAGACCTGTTCAACTTCGATCTCGGGACCGGGTTGGATGATGAAGCAATTGAATTCGCGATCTTGTCCGATCAGGTCAATGCTATTCGTGCGGTGTTTTCCGGGCGCCATTTACAGATATTCTCCTCTGGCGCCGAATGGATGGTGACGGGTGATCCGCTGACGCCGAGCTCGATCCAGTTGAAACGACAAACCCGTGTCGGCTCACCTGCGGATCGCACGGTGGTGCCGTGCGATGTGGATGGCGCAACACTGTTCGTTTCACGCACGGGTGATGAGTTGCGTGAGTTTTTATATACGGATTTGGAACAGGCGTACCAGGCTGGCGATTTGGCATTGCTTGCGCGGCACATGGTCAATACGCCACTGGACCAAGATTACGATAAAATCCGTCGTCATCTTCACATCGTGATGTCGGATGGCTCGATTGCATCGCTGACGTTGTTCCGACGTGAAAAGGTTACGGCATGGTCGCGCCAAGTGACGGACGGGACGTTCCTGTCCGTTGCGATGGTGGGAGCGAATGTCTATGTCTTGGTCAAGCGCGGCAGCGCATATTTTATCGAAGTCCTGGACGACGACTATAACGTGGATGCTGGCCTTAAAGGCATGGATGCCACGCCAAAGGCCACGTGGAATGGCTTAGCGCACTTGGAAGGTCGAACCGTCAAAGTGGTCGGAGACGGCGCGCCGTTGGGCGATTTCGTTGTGAGCACAGGTTCGGTCACATTGGATGTAGACGTTTCATCTGTCGAAATTGGCTTAGCCTACGCGCACATCGTCGAACCGTTACCGCCCACCATTGCTTCCATCAAAGCGGGCAGTCAGGGCGGGCACCTCAGGCCCATCTCTTTTACCTTTCGCGTGCGCAACACCTCCGCGCTGCGCCTTGATGTGGGGACCGGCTTGCAAGACATACCGTTCAAACGGTTCGGTCAGGCTGCATGGGATCAAGGTACCCCCGCATTTACAGGGGACAAAACTGTGCGCGCCTTTGGCTGGCGACAAGGTGGGATCGAACCGTTGTGGCGCATCGAGCAAGACACTCCTTTGCCGTTTGTTTTGCTTTCCGTCGCCAGCGAAATCAGCCTCAACGGCTAGGCCGTTTTTTTACACATTATATCGAGGAGAAATCTCATGGGCGGTACGACCGGCCTTGCGCTTACGGGCGCGACATTATTCAAATCCCAAATGGATTCCAAATCGAAATCCAAAAACGATGGCGGCGCAACCCAAGCCCATCAACAGCGCGTCAACGAATTGGCGCGCCAGCAGGCGAGTGACGCAAAAAATCGTCAAGACGCATTGCGGAAGGCTTCTGCGGCGCAGCGAGCGCGGTTTGCCTCACAGGGTATTGGTCCTGCGGACGGGTCTTCAGGCGCCGTTCTGGAAGGCATGCGCGCGAAAACGACCCAGGAACTGAATGATCAAGCAGCTGCTTACGCCGCAAAAGCCAGCAGCCTTGAAAACAGTTTTGCTCAGACACAAGCCAGATATCTGAGTTCAAGCAAGCGCCGCCAAACATCATCTGCAGACGATCTGCTCGGCGATAACGGCACCTTGCAACAACTTAAAGACTGGGACTGATCTCAGTTATTTCCGACGATCCAAAAGGAGCAACCCATGGCAACACATATTCAAATTGGGGATATATCACCGCGTATTCAGTATACGGCTGATGGCGTGCAAGCGGCTTTTACGTATCCGTTTCCCATATTCGAAATTGTAGATTTAGAGGTGTATGGAGACGCTGTGCTGCAAAGCACCGGCTTTACCATTACCGGTTCCGGCGATAGTTCAGGCGGCTTGGTGACCTTCGATACCGCACCGATGAGTGGAGTGACCGTAACCTTGGCGCGCCGCTTAAATATTCAGCGTACCAGTGATTTTCAAGAATCAGGTGAGTTTCGATCAAAGGCCATCAATGATGAACTGGATTATTTGACAGCGTCTTTACAACAGGTTTCAGACAATCAATCGAGATCGCTTCAGATGTCAATCACAGAGTCAAAAAGCGTCGATACGACCTTGCCGACGCCGGTGGCCAATATGTCCATTGTCTGGAATGACACAGAGTCCGGTTTCGTCAATGGACCGACAGGTGATGAAATTGCCAATGCGCAATCGTATGCCACCAGCGCCTCCGTAAGTTCCGTGGCGGCCTCGGCCTCGGCAGGTCTCGCTGCAACATCTGAAAGCAATGCGGCAATGAGTGCGGCGGCGGCCTTGGCGGCGACGGTGGGCAAGTATGACGTGCGGATTTCCATCACGTCGGCGGATAGCCCATACACCGTGGCAACGATGACCCAAGATACCTTGTTGAATGTTGACACGACGGGCGGTGCGGTGGTCGTGAACCTTCCGGCGGCATCCAGCGAGGCGGATAATCGTTTGCTTGGCATCAACAAAATCGGTGCGGCCAACACCGTCACGATTAATGCAAACGGCGATGACACCATCGGTGGCGCGCCGTCGTTCGTGCAATATGATGATACCGAATGGGCTGATCTTTACCTCGATAAAGCCAACACCGATTGGCTGTTGGGCAATCTGTCTTTCACGTCGGCAGGGACGGGGCTCGTCAAGACGGGTTCGACCATCAACCTGGACGTCTCCAATGCAAACAGTTGGTCCGCGCCACAGTTTGCCGCGACCTTGACGGACAACGACGGCACGTTCGACATGTCGGCAAAAACGGATTTTATTTGCACGCCGACAGGTGCGATTACGTTGCAGTTTGGCGGTGAGACATTAGGCCAGCGCGGCATGATTCGGCTGGACAATTCCGGTGGGCACGCGGTCACGATGGGCGCGGAAGTCACGACTGACGCTGACGCGGCAGCGACCCTTTCATCGGCTGGCGTCTATACGCTCGGTTATTGGTGTTTTGACGGCGTGAACGTCGATCTCACATATAGTACGGCGAGGGCTTGAGCTATGTTTAGCATCCCTGTCATGCGTTCGATTTCCACATACAACATCGCCAACGCCGCGCTCCCATCGACCAGCGCGCACATGTACTTCACGCCAGCCGCCGACACGGCCAAACAGAAGCAGTGGACCGTGCATCTTCCTGTTGGGTTGATCAAGGGCGGTGATGAAGTTCTATTCAGTGCTGGCGATGGCGCGAGCACCAACTTTGTAAAAGTCCAGACGACCGCCACAGATCAGCTTGATTTCACTCTGATGGCTGGTGGCGGTTATGTTGGTCGTTTGACCACCACAAGGTTGCTGCGCGATTACGGTGCGTTCACGATGATCACCTGCGTCATGGACACGCCGAACGCCACGGCGTCAGACCGGATGCGCGTATACATTGATCTGGATCGTGTAACTGATTTTGCGACGGCGACTTATCCGTCTCAAAATCAAGCCACGAGCGCCTTTACCACCTATACGCACTATTTCCTCAAGATGGATTATGCCGCCTATTACGGTGACGTTTATCTTGGCGGTAACACGTGCTTGATCGGTCAAGCCCTTGAGCCCAGCAATTTCCTCGATCTTGATTTGGTGACAGGGAATGTAAAGGCAAAAGACCTTACGCCGCTATCTCCCGAATATCTGTTCATGTTTGAGAATGCCGCAAATATGGGAGAAACTCGTGGGGGTTACAGTGCGAATCTGCGCACCGTTGGAACAAGCTTCGGCAATATGACGTCCTATGGCGGTCTTGCCGCTGGCTTCGATGGTGTTACTTCTCAAGGCAATACCGCGTGCGCAGCCGCCGTTCTTGCCGACACGTATATCGGCAGGTCGTGGGGATCAAATAAGACGATAACACGGTTTCGCGTGTATTCTCCTAACAATGAAGGCTTTAATGCCAGCGGTGCTGATGTTGAGTTCAGGTTTTATGGAAGCAATACCCCCCCGGCTAATGCAGCAGATGGCACACTACTGCTTACATCAGGAGCGCAAACATACAGCGTTCCAACGAGCGTGTATGACAGTGATGCGGACGGAACTCTCATAACAACAACAGGTTACGCATATCATTGGGTAACCATGCATACGCTCGGTGCCGTATCGACGCAATACATTGCGGAACTTGAGATGTTTGAAGCGGGAACATTTGGTGTAAACACAGTCTCGGTGTCGGGGACGCTTCATCAAGTCACGTCTACGCCGACGAACCGCGTGGCTGCACTTTCGCCACTTGACACCGTTTGGGGGTCTGGTCGTGATGGTTCTGGCACACTATCGAGTGGAAATCGGCGTGGTGATTATCCTGGCGCTGTAAACTACGGCGTACATATTACAGACCTTGCGTTCACCGAAAACGGGAAAATTTACGGTGAGGCGCTCGTTCACGCTACGGGCACGGTGATTTCAGTTGGTCTTGTTTCTGAGGACGGCAAAGGTTCATTCAATGGGGCAACCTCCGGGTTTGGCGCTTGTCCAGAAGCGTGGGTGCGCACATCTATAGGTAATCTCGTAAACAATGGAAATTCAAGTCCAGGCTTGCCCACGCTTACGATAAATGACCGCTTCATGTGGGCATTTGATATAGCGAACGGTAAGGGCTGGTTCGGCAAAAACGGCACCTGGGATAGCGGCGATCCTTCTTTGGGCACAAGCCCGAGCTTTACGTTTTCATCGACGTCTAAGCTTTGGCATATCCTGATGCAGGGTTACAACGGCGGCGCAGCGACCCTCTACACGTCGCAAGCGGACTGGGTATACACGGCACCTGCGGGGTTCACCGCGAATACAACCGACAACCTACCCAAGCAATCTGGCAACGTTTCCGACCATTTTGAAGCGCTTTTCTATAGTGGCGATAACACAACAAATCGTGACATCGTTGGCACGGATTGGGGCCAATCTAATCAGGCTATTCATCACAAATGCTGTAACGCTGCCTATTCACATTTGGTGGTCGACAGTGTGCGTGGAATTGGCAATGCGCTTCACACGAATACAAATTCTGCTGAGTTCAGCGTCGCAACCCAATTTATTCAATTCAACAATGACGGCGTGCGTATTTCATATGCGGCGGGGCTGAATGAAGTCAACCTGTCGGGCACGGACAATGTGATCTTTCGAACAAATCTGCCAAACTCAAAAACATCTAGCTGGACTGGCGGAACAATTACACCGACCCGCGAAGATTACAACACTGATCTTGGCGTGGCTCTTATCGAGTATGACGGGACCGGGGTCGCCGGAACAGTGCCGAGTGAGCTTGCGAATATCCTCGGTAAAGCACCGTTCATGGTGACGATCAAACGCTTGGATACGACAGGATCGCACATCACGTATCACGCGCTTGCTGGCCTGGGCTACTTCACATCTGAGACAACAAACGGTTATACGCTGTCAACGACGTATTGGACTGCCGCGCCAACAACTCAATTGCTGCCAGCACTCACAACCAACGCTGAAGTCAATGCCTCGGGGGGGCGATACCTCGCAACGGTCTATTTTGAGACCGATTTCATCAAATCGCTTAAATGTGCAGCCGCCGACGGATTTATCAATCTTGGCGGCAAAGCCCATTATGTCTACGCCAAGCACGATGCGGCGGGCATGAACCACAACGTCTGGAATGCAACGCGTGATCCAGGCAACCCTGCGGTTCGCGCTTTGCAGCTGAATGCCGTGAACGCCGAGAATGTCGCTGGCGCATGGGAAATCGACATCGACGCCAACGGCATAAAGTTGCGTGGAACGAATACCGATCTTGACCCGCCGTTGTACGGCTTCGCCATCATCCAACCCAACGGCCCCACTGAAAACACAGCGCGATGATGCGTGCTCATGTCTGCAAAGGAGAACGCACATGACGTTTCACCGCCTGTGTCACACACAGTGATTAAGGAGGCTATGAATGCAAGAACACGGTCCTCCCCCGGACTTCGCTGAATTCGTCGCCATCTGGAACAAGGACCAAAATTTATCGACACCTTATCATCACAAAAAAATATCTGCGTGGCTGGAAACCCGTTGGAACGGTAAAGACCGTGAACTGCTTTTGATGGCGTTTCGCAACTCGGGAAAGTCGACCTTGGTCGGCCTTTTTTGCGCCTGGCTTTTGGCGTGCAATCCAAGTTTACGGATCATGGTGTTGGCGGCGGATTTATCGTTGGCGCGAAAAATGACGCGCAACGTCAAACGCATCATTGAACGCCATCCCGTGTGCGCAGGCTTGAAACCCAAAAGCCGTGATCAATGGGCGTCGGATCAGTTCACCGTCAATCGCGATAGTGAACTGCGTGATCCGTCAATGCTCGCCAAAGGCATCGTCGCCAACATCACCGGCTCTCGCGCCGATGTGGTGATTTGCGACGATGTGGAGGTGCCCAACACATCCGACACGGCGCAAAAACGCGAAGACCTACGCGAACGCCTGGATGAGATCGACTATGTCTTGGTGCCCGGCGGTTTGCAGCTGTATGTCGGCACGCCGCACACCTTTTATACCATCTACGCCAAGGTCACGCGTCGCGAAGTTGGGGAAGACCAGCCTTATCTGGATGGCTTTATGCGATTGGAAATCCCTATTTATGACGCCCAAGGGCGTTCACGGTGGCCAGAACGGTTTCCGAAAAAGAAAATTGAATCCATTCGTCGGCGCACCGGGCCCAATAAGTTCCGCAGCCAAATGCTGTTGGAGGCCGTCGATATCGCCGAGGGGCGTTTGGACGTAGATCTCTTGATCTCTTACGCAGATGAATTGACATATGCCGAAATGAACGGCGAGGCGGTTCTCAGTCTCGGCGATCAGAAGCTAGTTTCGGCGAGTGCGTGGTGGGACCCGAGCTTCGGCGCTCCTCAGCGCGGCGACAGTTCCGTCGTTGCGTGCGTTTACACTTCCGAAGACGGTCGTTATTGGCTGCACCGTATCAAATACATGACCCATGATCCGGCGATCGTCGATGAGGTGTCGGAAGCGGAGCAACTGTGTCGTCTTGCCGTTGATTTCGTCAGTGAACTGCACCTTCCATCTCTGACGTTGGAAACCAACGGAATCGGTAAGTTTCTACCGGGCCTGTTGCGCCGGGAATTGGATAACCAAGGCGTGGTCTGTGCAGTGCTGGAAAAATATTCCAGCGTCGCCAAAGATCGCCGCATTCTGGAAGCATTCGACGCCCCCTTGGCGGCGGGGCGCATTCATGTTCACGAACGTGTGCAAGCCACCCCATTTATCACAGAGATGCGCGAGTGGCGTCCGGCTGCAAAAGCGCTGGACGATGGATTGGATGCGGTGGCGGGGTGTTTGCTGGCGGAACCCGTGAGACTGCCGCGTAATCCAAACGCCCAGCAAAAAACATTGCGGCCCAGTTGGTCCGGCGGCGGGCAAGCGTTTACGGCTAAGACAACCTTCGATCTCTAAATCACGCCTTTCACAAGTCTCCCTCAGGCCTCTGCCGTGCGGGGGCTTTTTTTATGCAAACACAACATACAAAAACAAAGGAGACCCATATGCATACCGCATCGGGCCTGGATCTGATCTGGTGGATCACCGCCGTGGAGTTGCCCGCGTTGGCGGGGCTGTTTTGGATCGGCTGGCGCAATCACCATGCCGTTCAAAATGATATCGACGAGGTGCGTCATGTCGCCGCTGTCGGCCTTGCGCATCTGCGTGAGAACCTAGACGCCTATAAATTGGATGTGGCGAAAAGCTACGCCTCGATCTCGTATTTGCGCGACGTCGAGGAACGCCTCACCGGACATTTAATTCGCATCGAAGAAAAGCTCGACATCACGCGCGCGGCGCGCTCTGGGGGTGTGAAATGAATGCGCTTCACGATCAACGCAAACGCGATGTCGAAGTGTTGGCGCGGACCATTTATGGCGAGGCGCGCGGTGAAAGCGTGCGCGGAAAAGAAGCCGTGGCATGCGTCATCATGAACCGCGTCAGACGCGCCAAAGACCGAAGCGGTTATTGGTGGGGCGATACGGTCGAAAAGGTCTGCCTGAGGCCGTGGCAGTTTTCGTGCTGGAACGTAAATGATCCCAACCGTGAAAAAATCCAACAGGTCGAACCGGGTCACCGGGTGTTCGACACCTGTTTGCGTATCGCGCGGCGCGCGGTGTCGGGCTGCCTGGAAGACCCGACCCGCGGCGCCACCCATTACCACACCTTGCACGTCAACCCACCGTGGTCGCGCGGCCGTCCGGCGTGCGCCGAAATCGGCCGCCACCTGTATTACAACGACATCGAATAAAGGAGAACGCGATGTTTCCCGCAATCATCGGCCCGTTGCTGACGGGCCTGCTTGGCGTCGTCGATAAAGCGGTCGAAGACAAGGACCAGGCCAGTCAGATCAAAGCGCGGCTCAACGAACTGGCGCTATCGGGCAACATGAAAGAGCTGGAAGCGGCGGCGAGCATCATCGTCGCCGAGGCCCAAGGCGAAAGCTGGCTGCAACGTAACTGGCGACCGCTGCTGATGGTGCTGTTCGGCGTGATCATCGCCAACAACTACATCGTCGTGCCGATATTCAACACCCCTGCCGCCGAAATCCCCCCCGACATGTGGGATCTGCTTAAACTCGGCGTCGGCGGTTACGTGGTCGGTCGCACGGTGGAGAAGGGATTGAAGAGTTTTCCCAAAACGTAAAACGGCGCTTCACCCTGAAGCGCCGTTTTACTTTGATATGAGGTGTAAACCCTACACCGTCTTGCGTGTGGCTTTGATGCAGTCGAGTACTTCGCGCGCGGCGGTGGGGATATGGGTTCCGGGCTCGAACACGGCGGAGACGCCGGCTTGTTTGAGGAACGGATGATCGCGTTCCGGCACCACACCGCCGACGATGATGACGATGTCGTCGGCGTCGCGCTTTTTCAGTTCCGCGATCAGTTCCGGCACCAGCGTTTTGTGCCCGCCCGCTTGGGTGGACACGCCGATGGCGTGCACGTCGTTTTCGACCGCTTCTTGGGCCGCTTCGGCGGGGGTTTGGAACAACGCGCCGACATCGACCTCAAAGCCCAAATCGGCGAACGCAGTGGAGATCACTTTGGCGCCGCGATCATGGCCGTCTTGGCCCATCTTCACCACCAGCATGCGCGGGCGGCGGCCACGTTCAGCGACGAAGGCTTCGATCTCGTCGTGAGCTTGGGCATAGGCGTCGTCGCTTTTCAACGCCGCGCCGTAAACGCCGGTGATGGTGTGGGTGGTGGCCTGGTAGCGGGTATAGACGTCTTCCAAGGCGTCGGAAATTTCACCCACCGTTGCGCGTACCCGGGTGGCCTTGACGGCGAGATCGAGCAAGTTGCCGTCGCCGGACTTTGCGGCTGAACGCAAGGCTTCAAGCGCCCCGTCAACCGCGCCTTGGTCGCGGCTGGCGCGAATGTCGTTCAGGCGTTTGATTTGCGCGTCGCGCACCGCTGAGTTGTCGACCTCCAAAAGATCGATCGGGTCTTCTTTATCCAGCGTGTATTTGTTCACGCCGACGACGACTTCTTCCAGGGTGTCGATGCGGGCTTGTTTGCGCGCGGCGGCTTCTTCGATGCGCATTTTCGGCAGACCGGTTTGCACAGCCTTGGTCATGCCGCCGACGTCTTCGACTTCTTTGATCAGCTTGCGCGCCTCATTGGCGACCGAGTTGGTCAGGCTTTCCACATAAAAGCTTCCCGCCAACGGATCGACGACCTTGGTGATGCCGGTTTCTTCTTGCAGCACCAATTGGGTGTTGCGCGCGATGCGCGCCGAAAACGGGGTGGGTAAAGCCAAAGCCTCGTCGAGCGAGTTGGTGTGCAGACTTTGCGTTCCGCCCAACACCGCCGCCATGGCTTCGACCGTGGTGCGGATCACGTTGTTGTATGGGTCCTTTGCCGTCAATGACACGCCGGAGGTCTGGCAGTGCGTGCGCAGCATTTTGGAACGCGAGTCTTTGGGGTTGAACTGTTCCATCAGTTCCGCCCACAACACCCGCGCGGCGCGCAGCTTGGCGACTTCCATGAAGAAATTCATGCCGATGGCGAAAAAGAACGACAAGCGCGGCGCAAAGCTATCGACGTCCATGCCCGATGCGATGGCGGTGCGCACGTACTCGATGCCATCGGCGATGGTGTAGGCGAGTTCCTGCACACAGGTCGCCCCGGCTTCTTGCATGTGATAGCCGGAAATGGAGATCGAGTTGTAACGCGGCATGTGCTCAGACGTGTAGCCGATGATGTCGGACACGATCCGCATGCTCGGTTCGGGCGGATAGATATAAGTATTGCGCACCATGAACTCTTTGAGGATGTCGTTCTGAATGGTGCCCGACAGTTTGGACTGATCGACGCCTTGTTCTTCGGCCGCGACGATGTAGCCCGCCAGCACTGGAAGCACCGCGCCGTTCATGGTCATCGAGACGCTCATCTCATCCAACGGAATGCCGTCGAAGAGGATTTTCATGTCTTCCACACTGTCGATCGCCACACCGGCCTTGCCGACATCGCCGCTGACGCGGGGATGATCGGAATCGTAGCCGCGATGGGTGGCCAGATCGAACGCCACGGACAGGCCTTTTTGGCCGCCCTTGAGATTAGCGCGATAAAATTTGTTGGATTCTTCCGCCGTTGAAAAACCGGCGTACTGACGGATTGTCCAGGGGCGACCGGCGTACATGGTTGCGCGCGGTCCACGCATGAACGGATCTAGGCCGGGCAGGGAGTTGACCTGCTCGATCCCTTCAAGATCTTGGGCGGTGTAGAGCGGTTTGACCGCGATTCCTTCTGGGGTTTCCCAGGTCAGCTCGTCAGGGCTTGCACCCTTTAATTCTTTCGTCGCCAGCTCTTCCCACTGCGTTAGGGTCGGCTTGTTGTTCATATCCCCAGGTCCTCTGCCCTCAATCGATTTGGCCGCGTATCTCCCCATAGCGACCGCCAAAGGCGATAAGTATAACAATCACGTGCTGCAGTGCGAATATATATTTCGCACGTGCGAAACGAAGTTGGATCGGCAACTCCGGGTGGTGAACTTATCCACAAGATATTGTGTCTTGGTTGGTGCATTCTTCCTCAATGTTGTTATTATACCTTCAGCGGCGCATATGAGCCGCGACCGAAAAAATAAGGGGTTTCGGCTCGGATTGCTGTTGAGGGGCTGCCCTCAGGCGGTTGAGCCAAAGATAATCGGAGTAGAAGATGACTGCCAGTGCCGTGGAATGGACGCCTGAACGTATTAAGGTTTTGATCGCCCTGTGGGAAGAGGGCTTGCCCACCAGCGAGATCGGCCGCCGCCTCGGCGTGACCAAAAACGCTGTGGTTGGCAAAGTGCATCGTTTGGGGCTCAAAAAGCGCCAATCGCCGATCCGCCAAAGTGCGGCCAGCACCGCGCAACCGAAAAAGCCGAAGAAGGTTGTCGCGCCGACGCCAGCGGCGACGTCTTCGATGCCTTCAGGCGATGTCGTGCGTTTGGAAGAATTGACCGCCGCGATGTGTTGCTGGCCCGAAGGTGAGCCGGGCACGCCGGAGTTCCACTTTTGTGGCAAGCCAGCCGCCCAGGACAAACCGTATTGCGAACCGCATTGCGCGCGTGCGTATGTCAAAGTTTCCAAAGATAAGAAAAGGGCGGTTGCGACGACGGCATTGCCGAAGCCGAGCAACGACACCGAAGCCGCCTGATTTTACGAAAGCGCGGTTTCTCCTTGTGCTCTCGGTCGGATTTTTCGGCTTGGAGTGCAGCCCCAAAAAAGACCCTCAAAATCGACCGGCCCTTGAGCAATCTTGGGCGGTCCGTTTTGGGGGTCTTGGCTTTTTTGCGTTTAGGGCCCCAGATCGGTCCCGTTTAGCCTCCGGCGCCGATTTCCAGTACGCCATCAGTTTGCAGCTGGTTGGTGACTTCAATCAGGCGGATCACCGCTGCGCCCAGTTGCTCGTCGTTGACGCCGTCGGTAAAACGGTATTCCAGGTCTTCGGACAACATTTTGTGTTTGCGCTCACTCATGTTGTCGAACAGCTTGGCGTGCAGCAGGGTGTCGTTTTCGGTGCTTTTGAGAAAGATCAAAATATCGTCGTCGGCCACGCTCATGATCAATTTTTGCAGGCCGGCGTCGTTTCCGGCTTTGAGCCGCGCCGCCAGATCGCGGGCTTCTTCGGCGGGGCTGACGGTTGAAATCGCACCGGGGGTGAGGGACTTCACGGATTCCATCAGCAACGTTTTCAGCTCACGCGTGGTCAGCGTGTGCGTGGTATCGTCGAACGAAATGGCGTAAACCCCATTTTGCGCTTTTTTGACGCTAATTTTCATACCTAGATAATATTCTCATTATGCCCCAAACAGTGATAAACCCTCTCATAGCTCAGGCCGATTGACAAGGGCTATGGGCATCCCCAAGTCTGTCGTCACAACCGCGCAATCATCTACCACACTTAAATAGAGAGACCATCATGTCGGACCGTATCTGGACCATCTATCTATCAGGCGAAATTCATACAGATTGGCGCGAACGCATCGCTCAAGGGGCTGCGGACGCAGAGCTTCCTGTGGAATTCGTTTCGCCCGTCACGGACCACGAAACATCCGATAAATGCGGCGTCGATATTTTGGGCGGTGAAGAAACACCCTTTTGGACCGATCACAAAGGCGCAAAGGTCAACGCACTGCGCACAAGGGTTTTGCTTGAACAAGCGGATATCGTTGTTGTGCGGTTCGGCGATAAATACCGTCAATGGAACGCTGCGTTCGACGCCGGATATGCCGCCGCACTGGGCACGCCGATCATCACATTGCATGACCCTGATTTGACCCATCCTTTGAAAGAAGTCGATGGCGCGGCCTTGGCGGTTGCTCAAACGCCGGAGCAAGTGGTGCGTTTGCTGATCTATACGATCAACGGCGTGTTGTAAGGCGGGCGGATATCCAAAAGAAAAGCGGAGCTCGATGCTCCGCTTTTTTTATAGGCTGTGGACGAAAGCGAATACTCTAGCTCAGTCGATCGACCAATTCTTGAAGCACGACGTCGGCGCGATCTGTTTCGATCTGGCAGGTGCCCGCGTTGGCATGGCCGCCACCGCCGTATTCGAGCAAAACCGAGCCAATATTGACCTTGTTGGTGCGGTTCAAAATCGATTTTCCTACCGCCAGGATGGTTTTTTTGCCGTCCGGCGTATTGGTCATCTGGATCGAGACATTGCAGGTCGGGAAGATCGCGTAGATGGTGAACCGATTGCCGGCGAAAATGGTTTCTTCACGCCGCAAATCCACCACCACGACGTCGTTGTGAAGCTTGGCGCAGTCGCGCAGCTGCAACTCGAATTTTTCTTCATGTTCGAGATACAGATGGGTGCGTTCTTCAACATCGGGAATGGCGAGAATTTCTTCGACCGGATGATGGCGTACATACACCATCATGTCCTTCATCAGCTGTTCGTGGCTGATTTCGAAATCCTCAAAACGAGACAGTCCGGTGCGCGGATCGAGAATATAGTTCAACAGCGTCCAGGGTTCCGGCGCGAGGATGTCCTCTTCCGTAAATTGTGCGCTGTCGGCGCGGTCTACTGCATCCATCAGGTCATCGGGAATGGCCGGGAACTTATCTTGGCCGCCAAAATAATTGTAGACCACACGGGCCGCAGAAGGCGCGTCGGCTTCAATGATGTGGTTGTCGCGTTTTCCAACGCGTTCCGTTTCACTGACGTGGTGGTCAAAGCACAGATGCACCCCTTCCACGTAGGGAAGGTTGGTGGTGATGTCGTTTGATGTGATTTTCACCAAGCCATCTTGCATGGCTTTGGGTTCGGCAAACACCACGTCGTCAATGAGGCCCAATTCGATCAGTAGGCCCCCTGCGACAACGCCATCGAAGTCTGCACGGGTCACAAGACGGTATTTTTTGTCGTCGGACATGGCACTCATTCTCTATGCATCAACTGTTTCCACACCCCTAGGATAGGGCATAGACACCTCTCTGTCCTTGGACAGGTTTGAATTTATCGGTCACGCCCAGAACGGTTTCTGCACCGCCTAAGAAAAGCATGCCGTCTTTTGGCATCAATTGGGAGATGTTCTCCAAAACTTTGCCCTTGGTTTCCGCATCGAAATAAATCAATACGTTGCGGCAAAATACGATATCGAAGCCACCAAGCTGTTTCAGGCCATCAAGCAAGTTCCAGTATTTGTACTGAACCATGTTTTTGATATCGGGCTTGATTTCCCATGTTTCGTCTTTTTTGTCGAAGTATTTCAACAGCAGCTGGATCGGCATGCCGCGTTGGACTTCAAACTGAGAGTACATGCCAGTGGAGGCTTTTTTGAGAATGTCATGGGAGATATCGGTGCCCACGATGTCAATCTTCCAGCCCGCTAGCTTTGCACCTAATTCCTTTAAGATGATGGCGATGGAATAGGGTTCTTGACCGGATGAAGCGGCAGCACACCAGATGCGCAGATGTTTCTGCGCTTGGCGTTTTTCAAGAATCGGCGGCAGCACTTCATCGCGCAACAAATCAAACGGCTTAACATCGCGAAAGAAAAATGATTCGTTGGTCGTCATCGCTTCGGTGACTTCAACGATCAGAGCTTCTTCTTTGCGTGTGCGCAACTGATTGATCAGGTCATCAAGACCTTTCAAACCGTGCTTGCGCGCAACGGGCATCAGCCGACTTTCCAGCAAGTACGCCTTGTCGGGCGTCAGCACAAGGCCGGACCGACTTCTGATCAGCGAGCTGATGAACTCAAAATCTTCGGGGCTCACGTCGAGTACTCCGTAGCAGGCTGTTAGATCAAGCCCACTTGCTGGAACTTGGCCTGAATGATGTCGGAATCGAACGGCTTCATGATGTATTCGTTCGCACCAGCGGTCATGGCTTCTTGGATGTGATCGAGATCATTCTCCGTCGTGCAGAAGACCACGATGGGCTTGTCGCCACCGGGAACTTTGCGCAATTCACGAAGAAAGGTGATGCCATCCATGACCGGCATATTCCAATCGAGCAGAATAGCCTCAGGCATTTTCGCCAGACAGGCATCCAATGCCAACTGACCGTCGGCGGCTTCCTCGGTTGCGAATTCCAGTTCCTGCAAAATCTTGCGGGCGACCATGCGAATGACCTTGGAATCATCAACAATGAGACAGGTTTTCATTGCTATAGAGTCTTCTTTCCAGGAGTTACCTAGGATCAAAACGGTAAGGAAAAAGGATAAGTATCTTTCCAAACCACGAAACATGGCCTTCTGGCAAAGGCCAAATTGTTTGTTATGCCCCGCCCTTATATAAAGGGCAAAGCCCCTGAGATCGCAAGCCGAATCTGAATTTAAATGGTTAAGTGGGGTAAATATGGGTGCTGTAGGGCGTTAGAGGATGCCGGCCATACGCCGAACATCTGACGAACTGTAACCATTTTTGCGTAAATCCCGGATGGTTTCGGCCTTGTTTCGTTTGGCCAAACGCCGACCGTCCGCTGCGTTCAACAAGCCGTGATGGTGGTAAGATGGCGTGTTCAAACCAAGCAGGTGTTGAAGCAGGCGGTGGATGTGCGTGGCGGGAAACAGATCTTCGCCTCGCGTCACCAAGGTTACGCCTTGCAGGTGATCGTCAATGGTCACCGAAAGGTGGTAACTGGTCGGTGTGTCCTTGCGCGCCAACACCACATCGCCAAAAATTTCAGGGGCGGCGGACACGCAACCCTTAGCCGCATCGGTCCAATGCAGCGGCCCGGCCGATTTTATAGCTTTCGCCATATCGAGGCGCAGGGCGAAAGCCGTGGCGCCATCCGCACGGGTCTTGCGTTGCGTATCGGTCAGCTTTCGGCACGTTCCTGGATAAATTGGGCCATCTGGCCCGGTGGGCACAAGGTGGGGCGCTCCGGCCGCAGCTTCGATCTCAGCCTTGATGTCGCTTCGGGTGCAAAAGCAAGGATACAAAAGCCCCATACGGTTCAAGCGATCAAGCGCGCTTTCGAAATCCGCCAGATCGTCCGATTGGCGACGTACAGGCTGTTCCCAGTCCAATCCCAGCCACGCGAGGTCTTCGTAAATCGCATCTTCGAATTCGGGGCGACAGCGTCCGGCGTCGATGTCTTCGATACGCAGTAAAAAACGCCCCGCGCCATCCCCGTTTGCGCCTTTGGCGGCACGGTAGGCAAACAGTGCGGCATAGGCGTGGCCAAGGTGGAGAAAGCCCGTGGGGCTCGGTGCGAAACGAGTCACCACGGGGCAATGGTCAAGGTTTGTGTGCGTATCGAAGTCGCTCATGTTCCCAAAATGAAAGCAAAGCTTAATTCGTGCAAGGCAATTGCCTTTTTATGGCGACAGTTTTATCCATGAGGTGGGAAACAGATTTGAAGGCTGTGGCATGGTGAGACGTTTTATACATCGTCACCAACCCGGTAATGCAACCTTGTGCTGGCTGAAAGCTGGCCTTGGCGCGGCTGTTGGGTTGGGTGCTGTTGGGTTGTTTGGTGAATTGAGCCATACCCCATTTTTGATCGCGCCGTTTGGCGCGTCATGCGTGTTGTTGTTTTCTGTGCCCAAAAGCCCATTGTCTCAACCGGTGAACGTGATTGGCGGCCATCTGGTTGCGAGCATTTTATCCATATTTTTGCGTGGTTTTATGCCACCGGATTGGTGGGCGATATCGATCGCCGTTGGTGCAGTGATTGCGGTGATGGCGATGTTGCGGGTGACGCATCCACCTGCGGGCGCCGATCCTGTGGTGATTTTTTTGTCCGATCCTGGCTGGAGCTTTTTATTCGTGCCCATTTTACCAGGATGTCTGGTGTTGGTCGGGATCGCCACCTTGGTTCACATGATCCCGCCTCGAACCATCTACCCGTTGGTTCTAGAGGGGGTGTTGCAAGACGAGGACGGCGAGGACGAAGGTCAAGCGCAACAAGATCGCCGCAAGGGTTGAAAAGGCGGTGGGCTGAGAACCGCATCTGGTGTAAACTTTTGGTAACCGAAACCATATAAGGTATCTTTACCGAACGCACCGGGAGACGTTTTGTGAACTTCATCCTTTGCCCATCACAGACTCGATCAAAAACCATGTCGCAGACGTCGATCATAGTTGTCTGGCTGACGTCGGCCAGTATGGAATGCTTCACCGCCCGCATTTTTGCGGGCTTTTTTGTGGGCGCATATCGGGTGGAGTTTGTGGAATGAGCGGTTTGCAGACTCTGGTGCTCAACGCTGATTATCGACCTTTATCGTACCACCCTCTGTCGCTGTGGTCGTGGAAAGATGCGGTGTCGGCTTTGTTTTTGGAGCGGGTCAATCTGGTTGAAAGCTACGACAAGGTCGTGCACTCGCCGAGTGTTGAGTTCAAGGTGCCCTCGGTGGTGGCGTTGAAACGCTACGTCACCTTTAACGGTCGTCCGGCGTTTACCCGCTATAACATCTATCTGCGCGATGATTTCACGTGCCAGTACTGCGGCGATACATTCCCCGCACGTGAACTGACATTCGATCATGTCATGCCGCGTTCTCGCGGCGGTTTGACGGAATGGTCGAATGTTGTCGCGGCGTGTTCGCCGTGCAACCTGAAAAAGGCCAATTACACGCCCGAAGAGGCTGGGATGCCGTTGATTCAAGATGCCTTGGAACCGTCGATCCGTAGGCTCAATCAAGTGGCGCGGCGACTGGCGCCCTCTGACATGCACCATAGCTGGCTCGATTATTTGTATTGGGATAGCGAACTGGAGCTGTAGGACGTTCTTACGCACCCTATCAAACACCTAAATCTGGCGGAAACCCCTTGCGTCCAGCGCTTTTGTGCGTATAGTGCGCGCTCTAGAGCTTTCCGGGAACGTGGATGGTGCCCTTCGTTGGCAGTCTTCCCGCCCTTACACCCCGACATCGGGGGCCGTTTGGGACTACTGGGACAACAAATAACGTACTGAAAAATAAGGTAGATATACCATGTCGAAGCGTATTCGCTCGAAATACAAAATTAACCGCCGTTTGGGCGTGAACCTCTGGGGTCGCCCGAAGTCTCCGGTCAACAACCGTGATTACGGTCCCGGCCAGCACGGTCGTCGTCGCTCCAAACCGACCGATTACGGCACCCAGTTGATGGCCAAACAGAAGCTCAAGGGCTACTACGGCAACATCTCCGAAAAGCAGTTCCGTAAATACTATGCCGAAGCCGTGCGTCGTAAAGGCGATACGTCCGAGAACCTGATCGGTATTTTGGAAAGCCGTTTGGACGCCGTGGTCTACCGCATGAAATTCGTGCCGACCGTGTTCGCGTCCCGCCAGTTCGTCAACCACGGCCATGTCATGGTCAACGGTAAGCGCGTCAACATTCCGTCCTACATGGTTAAGGAAGGCGACGTGGTCGAGATCAAGAGCGGCTCCGAAGTGATCCCGATGGTCATTGAAGCGATGAACTCGTCTGAGCGCGAAACTCCCGACTACATGGATGTCGACGTGAAAAAGGGCAAAGGCTCTTTCACACGTGTGCCGAAGTTGGAAGACGTGCCGTACCCGGTTCAAATGGAACCGAACCTGGTTATTGAATTCTATTCGCGCTAAGTCGCGACGATATCAGCACCGAATGCAAAAGGCCGCTTCACTCGGAGCGGCCTTTTTTGCGGCCATATTTTACAATTATTGATTGTTCAATTTGTGGGTTTGAGGTACATTCGTTTTGCAAATGGGAAACATGGAACGGACGGTCGGGGACGATGGATCATTTAATACTGAATGAGTCCATGAGGGTTGGGCATGGGCAAGTCGATGCTGAACACGCCATTCTCATTGGGATCGTAAATCAATGCGTTGATTTGGTTGCAGCCTCTGCCACGGTGGGAGAATTCCATGAGGTTCTCGTCGAGCTCAGGAGCGGCCTCACTCGGCATATCGTCGAAGAAGAAGCCATCATGATGGAGTTGGGCTATCTCGACTTAGAAGGCGAAAGAAAAGAGCATCATAACGGTCTGGTGCGCCTCAACCAGCTTATCGAACAGTGCCGAGAAGGCGCGAACCTAGAGGTGTTGCTGCGTGAAATTACGGGGCTCTTGTTGTTGATTTTCATCAAGTCGGATATGAGCTTCAAAAGCTTTTTGCAAAGCATCGACTATCAAGATAAGGCGACTGTATTGGAATAAAAAAAGGCCGCCCCTGCACGGGGACGGCCTTTTATGTATATGTCGCGAGAAGCAGCAGGCTTAAGCGGCTTGGTAAGCGATGCCGTTGTCGTCGAACAGTTTCTGCAATTCGCCAGTTTCATACATTTCTTTGACGATGTCGCAACCACCGACAAATTCGCCTTTGACGTACAGCTGGGGAATGGTCGGCCAGCTGGAATAGGCTTTGATGCCTTCGCGGATTTCCATGTCCTGGAGCACGTCAACGCCTTTGAACTTCACCTGCATGGTGCTCAGCGCGCCGACGACGGCGGCGGAAAAGCCGCATTGGGGGAACATTGGGTTGCCCTTCATGAACAGCACCACATCGGTGCCGTCGATTTCAGATTTGATGCGGTCGAATACGGGATTGTCACTCATTTTTTCATAAATCCTTTTTGTGGCGCTTAAGCGTCTTCGGGTGCGGAGGTCTGAAGGCCCAACGCATGCAGGGCCTGGTCCATGCTGCCTTTCAATGCGGCGTAAACCATCTGGTGCTGCTGCACGCGAGACTTGCCGATGAAGGCTTTGGACACAACGCGTGCGGCATAGTGGTCGCCATCGCCGCGCAGGTCTTCGATGTGGACCTCGGCATCGGGCAGGCCTTCTTTGATCAGGCGTTCGATCTCAGCGGCTTCCATCGCCATGGGGGGTATCTCCTCTTTAAGTGAACCGGGCCTATTATTCGTAGTCCGGGTGGGCCATGTAGTCAGGCATCCAGGCTTCGTGGGCCGCTGCCAATTCGCTTACGGATATGGTTCCTGCGTTTGCAATGGTCAAGGCTTCACTTTGTACCACGCCAATTTTACGGGCGGTCACGCCCGCGCTGGTGGCGGCGGCCAAAAGCGCATCCGCGTCACGGGTGGTGGCCAGATAGCGGGCTTGATCTTCGCCGAACAGCCACGCGTGCAACGGCAGGTCGCCGCTTTGGTCTTCAACGTTCGCGCCAAGGCCTGATTTCATAGCCATTTCCGCAAGTCCGACGCCGAGGCCGCCGTCGGAAAGATCGTGACATGCGGTGATCGCACCTTTGAGGATTTGGTCGCGCACGTAATCGCCGTTTTTGCGTTCCGCCGCCAGATCGACGTGCGGGGCGGAGCCTTCCTTGCGGCCTTCGATTTCAGCCAGATACTGGGTAGACCCCATATGCCCGGCGGTTTCGCCGATCAGCACGATGGCTTCACCCTCGGCGACAAAGCCCATGCCGACCGCCTTGGAGACGTCTTTGATCAAGCCGACGCCGCCGATGGTCGGGGTGGGCAGGATGCCTTGGCCGTTGGTTTCGTTGTACAGCGATACGTTGCCCGACACGACAGGATAGTCGAGCGCGATGCATGCTTCGCCGATGCCCTGAACCGCGCCGACGAACTGGCCCATGATTTCGGGGCGTTGGGGGTTGCCGAAGTTCATGTTGTCGGTGATCGCCAAAGGCAGTGCGCCGGTGGCGGTGATGTTGCGATACGTTTCCGCCACCGCTTGACGTCCGCCCTCAATGGGGTCGGCGACGCAATAGCGCGGCGTCACGTCGGACGACATCGCCACGGCCTTGTTCGATCCGTGGATGCGCACCATCGCGGCGTCGCCGCCGGGGCGGCCTAGCCCTGTGGTGTCGCCCATGACCATGTGGTCGTACTGTTCCCACACCCAGCGCTTCGAACAGCCGTTAGGCGTGCTGACCAAAGTCTTGATCGTCGCCATCATGTCTGCGGGCGCGGCCACGTCTTCGGGTTTGATGTCGGGGCGTTTGGGCGTCGGCACGTGCGGACGGTCGTATTCGGGGCTGGCTTCGGCCAACGGATCGATCGGCAGATCGCCGACCATTTCGCCTTTGTGGAACAAGCGCATACGTCCCGTATCCGTCAGTTCACCGATGACCGCGAAGTCCAGTTCCCACTTTTCAAAGATCGCTTGCGCCATCTCTTCTTTGCCGGGTTTCAAGACCATCAGCATGCGTTCTTGAGACTCTGAAAGCATCATCTCATAGGGCGTCATGTTCTGTTCGCGCTGGGGCACGTTGTCCAGGTTCATGTCGATGCCGACGCCGCCTTGGGAGGCCATTTCGAACGACGACGAGGTCAAGCCCGCCGCGCCCATGTCTTGAATGGCGACGATGGCGTCGGTCTGCATCAGTTCCAGGCACGCTTCCAACAACAGCTTTTCGGTGAACGGGTCGCCGACTTGCACGGTGGGGCGCTTTTCTTCGGTGTCGGCTGTGAATTCCGTCGACGCCATGGTCGCGCCGTGAATGCCGTCGCGCCCGGTTTTGGAGCCCACGTAAACAACCGGATTGCCGATGCCCGCAGCGGCGCAATAGAAGATGTTCTTTGCATCCGCCAAGCCCACGCACATGGCGTTGACCAAGATGTTGCCGTCATAGCTGGTGTCGAATTCGACTTCGCCGCCCACCGTGGGCACGCCCATGCAATTGCCGTAACCGCCGATGCCTTCGACCACACCGTGAACCAGATGGCGGGTCTTGGGATGTTCGGGCACGCCGAAGCGCAGCGCGTTCAAGTTGGCGATGGGCCGAGCGCCCATGGTGAAGACATCACGCATGATGCCGCCCACGCCGGTCGCCGCACCTTGGTACGGTTCGATATAGCTGGGATGGTTGTGGCTTTCCATCTTAAAGATGATCGCGTCGTCGTCGCCGATGTCGATGATGCCGGCGTTTTCGCCGGGACCGCAGATCACCCACGGGGCTTTGGTCGGCAGGGTCTTGAGCCACTTTTTCGACGATTTGTACGAACAGTGTTCCGACCACATGACGGAAAAGATGCCAAGTTCGTTGATGTTCGGTTCACGGCCCATGATGTCGAGGACCATTTGGTACTCGTCTTCGGACAGGCCGTGCTCTTTAACGATTTCGGGGGTGATGGTGCTCATGTCTGTATCTCCCCTTACGCCGCAATGCTTTGGATAAGTCCGTCGAACATCGGCTTGCCATCGACACCGCCCAACAACGGATCCACCAAGCGTTCGGGGTGGGGCATCAGGCCCAGCACGTTGCCCGCTTCGTTGAGCACGCCCGCGATGTCGTTGATCGATCCGTTAGGATTGTCGACGTAGCGAAACGCCACTTGGCCGTTGCCTTCGATGGTTTTGAGGGTTTCTGCGTCGGTGAAATAGTTGCCGTCGTGGTGCGCGACCGGGTAATTCACCACCGCGCCCGCGTCGTAGCCGCTGGTGAAAGCGGTGTCGTTGCGTTCGACCTTCAATTGCACATCCTTGCAGATGAATTTCAGTTGTGCGTTGCGCATCAAAACGCCCGGCAACAGGCCGCTTTCACACAAAACCTGAAAGCCGTTGCACACACCCAGAACCGGCGCGCCGCGGTTTGCGTGCTTGACCACCTCCGCCATGATCGGCGAGCGCGCCGCCATAGCGCCGCAGCGCAGATAATCGCCGTAGGAAAAACCGCCCGGGATGGTGACTAGGTCGTAGCCGGTCAAATCGGTCTCGCGATGCCAGACCATATCTACCGGGGAACCGATGGATTGCTCCAAGGCAACCTTCATATCGCGGTCGCAGTTGGAGGCGGGAAATACGATGACGCAGGCTTTCATGGGGCTCAGCCTTCGATGTCGATGGTGTAGTTCTCGATAACCGTGTTGGCGAGCAGCTTTTTGCACATCTCGTCCACCTGGGCGCGGGCTTTCTCAGCGTCGGTTTCAGCTAGCTCCAATTCGATGAACTTGCCTTGGCGCGCTTCATTGACGCCGTTGAACCCCAAAGAAGACAGGGTGTGTTCAATGGCCTTGCCCTGGGGATCGAGGACGCCGTTCTTCAAGGTGACGTGAACTTTGGCTTTCATGAGTGCTCTCTGATTGATCGTAGAAACTGTTCAGGCCGAGGGATGCCTCGGCCTGAGTGAGTTAAGACATTTACTGCAGGGTGTCCGGGCCGGCCATGTCGCCGGGGCCCGATTCTGGCAAGATGCCGAGACGCCGCGCGACTTCTTGGTAAGCCTCTTCAACGGCGCCAAGATCGCGGCGGAAGCGGTCTTTATCCATCTTCTCGTCGGTCTTCAGATCCCACAAGCGGCAGTTGTCGGGGCTGATTTCATCGGCGAGGATGATGCGCATCTGCTCATCTTCCCAAACGCGCCCGAATTCCAGTTTGAAATCGACCAGACGGATGCCGATGCCCAAAAACAGGCCGGTGAGGAAATCGTTGATGCGCAGCGACATGGACATGATTTCATCCATATCGGGCGGCGTGGCCCAGCCGAACGCGGTGATGTGCTCTTCGGAAATCATCGGATCATCCAGCGGGTCGGACTTGTAATAGTACTCGACGATGGAGCGCGGCAGCGGCGTGCCTTCGGGCATGTCGAAGCGCTTGGCCAGCGAACCGGCGACGATGTTGCGCACCACAACCTCGATGGGGATGATTTCGACTTCACGCACCAATTGCTCACGCATGTTGAGGCGGCGTACAAAATGGGTGGGGATGCCGATGTCCGCGAGCTTGGTCATCAAGTACTCGGAAATGCGGTTGTTCAACACACCTTTGCCGGTGATGGTGCCTTGCTTTTTGTTGTTGAAAGCGGTGGCGTCGTCTTTGAAGTACTGAACCACGGTTCCGGGCTCGGGACCTTCAAAGATCACCTTTGCCTTGCCTTCATAAAGCTGCCTGCGTTTGGCCATGATATCTGCTTTCCGTTGGTGGCGCGGCGCCGCACGATATGTGTGAGGCTGTCGCGCCTTTAAGAAGGGGCTGATATAGCACTTGGGCGACGTCAAAACAATGTTGCAAAGCCATTTTGAAGCGCTTTTCCCGATGCAGAGGCTGGCTTTAAACGTGCGAAGTGCGCCCTGTGTCGAGGACTCGGCTGCGGGGAAGGTGCACGGTTACGGTCGTGCCATGGCCTAGGGTGCTGTCGATTTGAAGCTCGCCGCCGTGCATTTCCACCAATGATCGTGTCAAGTACAACCCCAGACCGACGCCCTCGCTGGGGGCCGACATGATATCGGCGATTTGCGAAAAGGGCTCCAATGCACGGGGAATATCTTCTTCGGTCATGCCGATTCCCGTGTCGGCAATAGAAATTTGTAGCCCGCCGCGGTCATCAATGCCGAGCGCCATACTGATCGTGCCGCCACGTGGTGTGTATTTGACCGAATTGGTCAAAAGGTTGATGAAAATTTGCTTGAGACGGACCGAATCCGCCATCACGACCGGGGAAGGGTCAGGTAAATCGGAAAGCAAAGAGATGTCTTTGTCGTTGGCTCGGCTGTTGACTAGTTTTTGGCACGCTTGCGCGATGCGTGAAATCTCAACGGGGCTTTCATTGAGCTGCAAATTGCCGCTTTCGATTTTCGACATGTCCAAAATGTCGGTGATCAATTCTAAAAGGTGTTGGCCAGAATCATGGATATCCTTGTTGTATTCCAAGTATTTACTGTTACCAATGGGCCCGAACATTTCGTTCATGATCATTTCTGAAAAGCCGATGATGGCGTTCAGGGGAGTGCGCAATTCATGGCTCATGGAGGCTAAAAACTGCGACTTTACGTGGTTGGCGTATTCGGCGTCTTCTTTGGCCCCCTGCAAGGCCGTCATGGCGGCTTTCGTATCAGTGATATCCTCCTGGATGCCCAGGTAGTTGATCGGCGCGCCATTTGCGTCGCGAACGGTGCTGATGGATAGGACCGCCCAATAAAAGCTGCCGTCTTTACGCTTGTTGTAAACTTCCCCTCGCCATTCTTGGCCACGTGAAATTGTCGCCCACAACTGGCTGTATTCCTGTTGTGAGGTATGTCCAGATTTGAGAATACGTGGGGTCTTTCCCACCAAGTCCTTGAGAATGTAGCCGGTCATTTCGGTGAATCTTGAATTTACATATTCGATATTGGCGTTCATGTCGGTGAGGATCACCCCGGCGGGGCTTTGTTCCACGGCGCGGGAAAGACGTTGGATTTGGGCTTCGGCGCGTCCTCGTTCTTGAATCTCATTCTCCAACTTGGCGATGGTTTCTAGGTGCTTGGCCAAAATCGCCGCGGCAAGCGTCAGCGCCACCACCATGATGGTCACCGTGCCGATGCCGACCGCCAATGTGGTTGGCGCGACGCCTGGCGCATTGGCGGGAGTGTCGCCGACGGGTATGAAATAGGCGGCTTCCATGGCGATGTAGTGCATGCCCGACACCGCACCACCCATAAAAATGGCGCTCAGCAAGGACAGAACCCAACTTGCTAGGCCCGTGTTTTGGTTGTGCAGAACGAATTTGGCGTGCAGCGCCATGATGGCGAGCAAGATGGCGACGCCAATGGAGAGGGCGAACAGAACCGGTGAATAATATATGACGGCGTCCAGGCGCATCGCCGCCATGCCTGAGTAGTGCATGGCGCCAATGCCGCCGCCCATCAGTGTTCCGCCAAGCCCCAATGTCAGAGCGGACAGTTGCGGGCGGCTGATGATCCACAACGCCACGGCGCTGGCCAAGATGCCGGGCGCCATGGAGATGAGCGTTATGAGTGGGTCGTAGGAAATCCCGCACGGCAGGCTAAACGCAAGCATGCCGATGAAGTGCATAGCCCATACGCCACCGCCCATGGCCAGAGAGCCAGGCGCAAGCCAAATCAACTTTTTCGTCAAGGAAGGCGCCTGAGAAATCCGCCCCGACAATTGGAGCGCCATAAAAGACGCAAACACGGCGGTTAAAACAGACACGCTCACCAGCGCAGGATCGTAAGTTCCCAAATAGGCGATGGAGGGGTCTTGCCCTGGCGACAGAAATTGGAAGTACGATGTCATTTATGTTTCGTGGCGAGAAATACCCCATTGGGGGAATTCCAGGCGTCCTTGGGGGAACAAATAAATCATATAAAACTGTAGGACTCCTCAAGGAATCCGACAAGGGCGGACTTAAGATGAGCTTGGGGCTTATAAGCCGTTGACCGCGCTCCACTTCGCCTGCCCGGGCAAATCGCCGCGAAAAAGCCAAATGATGGACGTTTCGGCGTTTCTGGAACGCGGCAGCGCGATGAGTGAGCTCGATGTGGTGGCGAAGCCGTCTTTCATTTGGATCAGCATGGCGCTTTCAGGGCTGCCGTCCGGCCCGGTTTCTGGGCTTTCGAGCAGGTTTCGCCAGCTTTCCCAGTCCCCCGATTCGGGGTTCGGCGGGGCGGCGCGCGCAAACTTTTGCCGGTAATGACGTTGGCGGGCGGAGCCCTCATCGTCGTTGAGGTCGTGCGCGGTGAGCATCGACAACCCTTCCGCCACCGGCGCGACGTGGATCTTGGTCTCGCCTGTGCGCGCTGCGATCCAATAGGCTTCGCGGGCGTCGGCGACCAGCATGTTGAACGGTCGGTACGCCGCTGGGTCCAAGTGCGCCAGGGCCTCGGCCGCGGCGCTGGCTTCGGCGTGGTCTAGCGCTTCCAGGGGCAGTTCGCCGCGTGATCGCTTGTCCGGTGCGGGGCCCAATGTGGCGGGGCGGTTGAGCACGCACGCCGCGACGCCGTAATCATTGACCCCCAACCAGGTTCCCCCGGCCAGCTCATCAAGACCAGCGGTGACGTCTTCACGGTCCGGCCAATGGCGCGCGGGCGCACGCCACGCACGGCCTTGATTTTCATCGCGGTTCGCGCCCAAAATAAGGGGCCAGGGGTGATCGGGGCGGCGTAAAATGACAATGGTGCACATAAGCGTAAGTTTATAGCGGATTTCTGCGTAAAAAACCCTTTCCCTTTATGGTGCGAAATGGCACATTGCGCGCGAGTTTTCGGGACGTGGTTGCGCTTTGACGCTGCCCCCCATACATTTAAGAGGGTGCTTCTTCACCATTGGGAAGCCCACGCATTTTTTCTGGCGCTCAGTTACGGATACCTCGTGATCGACGCCACGTGACCAAAGGGAACACGGTTGTATGTCTGACAGCTTTCATGACCGCGAAATGAGCTTCGAAGCCAAGAACAAATTGGATGAGGAGCTGAAGTTCAAAGCGGAATCTCGCCGCAACAAGCTGCTCGGCCAATGGGCAGCCGAAAAGATGGGCATGACCGGCGCGGAAGTCGACGCTTACGCCAAGACCGTCGTGATCGCCGATTTGGATGAGCCGGGCTTTGAGGACGTGATCCGTAAAGTCATGGGCGATTTCAAAACTCACGGCGTGGGCGTCAGCGAAGACGAAGTGCGCACCGAATTGGAACGCCTGATGGGCGTCGCCATCGACCAAGTCAAAGGCGACTTCGAACCGCTGGGCGGCGACCACGGCTAAGCCACTCTGGCTTTTCATGCCTGACATTGAAAAACCCGGCGGGATCAACCTGCCGGGTTTTTTTGTTGGCGTTTAAGCCAGATTCTCTAAACCCTTTCGCGTGCTCGCCAGCAAGCGCTCGATCATCCGACAGGTGGGGATGCCAATCGCAATCACCAACTTGCCGCGCACCGTGCCGATGCCGTTCAAGCCTTCACGCAGCGACATTTCCCGCGCCCAGGCCTCGCCGACGCTTTTGTAGACGATCTGCGTGAACAGCGGTGACTTGCGCATCAGTCGAACGACCGACGTGGCCCAAAAATGATAGCCGGTGATGACGTCCGGATCGTAGCGCAGCAACCGCAGGCCGAAACGTTGATCGGCCCTGTAGACATGCTTATCGATCAAACCTTGACGATAAAGCTCGGTGCAAATGACCGTGCCGCCCGCGTCGCCCGCACCGTTGCCGTCGGCATCGAAAGAATAAGAGCCGTTTTTGTTGCGCGCTTTGTTGGTTTGGTTCGCGTTGACGCTTCGGGCGCCCACACTGGTCGCGCGGCCAAAGCGATCAAAGCCCACCCCGACGTTTTTGCCTTCACTGTCTTTCATATTGCCGTTCTTGCCGAATTTTTCCTTCTCCTGACCATTTACGTGATTGGTCGCTGCATCATGGCGTGCCGCACCGCGCGCTTTGGCGGTGTTTGCGGCGTCGGCGCGGGCGTGTGCGGCGGCGTTTGCGGATGCCGCCGCGTTGGCGGTCCCGGCCTGGGTGGATTGATCGTCGCCCGCGTCGATGACCTGTGAAGTCTGTGCGGCGCTCTCGCCGAGCTTTTCAACACGGGCGGCGCGTTGTGGGTCGGCCAGCGCGGCGGTAGCGGCCTGGTGTTCCTTGGCCAACCGGGCGGAGAACGCAGCGTTGGCCTTGGCCTCGGCTTTGACGGCGGCTTGGTGCTGGCGTGCTTCCTGAGCGGCCGCCTGGCGCGAGCGTTTTGCGATGGCCGCCAACTCAGCGCCTCCGCTGATCGGCGAGGTTTCCTTTTGAGCGTTCTGGCGCGCCGTGGCCCGGGGTTCGGTCGCAGGCGACCAGCCGCCGAGTGAGACGCCGTAGTCCCGCAGAGCGCTCACGTTGGCGGACGGCTTGTCCAATAAATTCATACCCAGGTTGGAGCGTTTGGTGGCCGGTTGCGGTTGCGAGGACACATAGTCCTTAAAACGCGCTTGCGGGCGCTCACGTCGTTTCACCGGGGCGGCTTGGGCCGGAGCGGCGGCCCGGGCCTGAGACGGGGCCTGAAACAGGGCCGTGCGCGCAGCCGGTTTGGCCGGCAGGTTCAAGGCGGTGCCCGCCTGAACGGCGTTGGGGTTGGGGATGGTCTCCTTGTTCATCTCCCAAACATCGCGCCAGCCCAAACCATGTCGCTCGGCAAAGCCGATCAAATGAGCGTCTTCGGCGGTAATGACGTCGGTCGTGGGGGCGGCAGGTGTTTTTGATGCCGTTGCTGGCGTCTTGGGGGTGTTTTGCATGCCGACGCTATAGGTCGCACCATTTGGAATGTTGTCAATGGTGATTGCACCATCAAAAGGTCCAGCTGGAAGAGATACGTCAAGAGCTTTCGCCTTGCCGTGACGGGCTGCCTTGAGCTCGTCAAACGTCTGATAGCTGGGCTTTGCTTTAGGTGTTTCAAGCAGATTAGCTCTACGCTCATAGGCCCGCAATTGAGCGGTAGGATCTTCATACTCGACAGGGTTGATGTTGACCCCGTTGATCTTGAAGTTGTCCAAACTCCGCAAGGCCCTAATCCCGTCGATTATGGCGAGATCTATAGCAATGCCGGGCGTCCCCGTATATCCATTTGCGGCCCCCAATAGACCACCTAAGATAGCACCAGGTACGCGGCCATATTTGGCTCCTGCCATGCCCCAGGTTGTTGCATTAAGGAGCCCGCCTACTTTTTTTCCATACGGATAGTCTTCAGCTAAGGCGCTGCTCAAAAGGTCGAGGGATCGCGCTTTGTCAACTGAGCCAATGCCCCAGACTTTTCCGTTTTCATCAACGTAATCATACCGTTGGTTCCACAGTTCTGTTTCTTCGTCATAATAAGGGGAGCCATATTTTTTATGAAGATCAGCCATTATTTAATCCACTTGAATCTAATGAAAATCAACGACAGTGCGATGATGATCGTCGGCCAAAACAAATCATGATTTGGGAATATTTGTGATAAAATAACAAATAAAATTCCTGTTATTATAGAAATAACTATTGGAGTTATTGTTATGTCAATAATTAGTGAAAGCAATGAGTATAGTTTTTTATTATTGTTTTTCATGGATGACTTCTCCAAAGTCACGTTGTTTTTCCTGGTAAGGGAGCGCTTTGCGGTTGAGCAGCTTTAAGAAGGCTAAAATATTATTCATGCCGAATGTCCTGATGTCTGACGCGTGTTCAGTGTGTGGATACCTCTAGCATGACACCCTGGGGTTGTCAAGATAATATTCCTATTTAGGGGGTTTTAGAGCCCAAAGACAAAAACGCCGCTCCGCCCCTCATGATCTTGAGGCGGCGGGGCGGCGTTTGGTGTTGTGCTGTGTGAGCGGGTGCGGTTTAGCCGAACACCCGCTTGAAGATCGCGTCCACGCGTTTGGTGTGGTAGCTGATGCTGTCTTCGTCGAGCAGGCGTTTGAGGTCCTCGACGTCCAAGGATGCCTTCAAGTCCTCGTCATGAGACAGGAAGTAGAACAGGCGGTTGTCGTGATCCACGGCACCCTTTTCGATGTCGTTGAGTTCCGGCGTGCTGTCGGGGTTGTCCGGATCGATGCCGAAGCTTTTCCACACCAGCATGGCGTTGCGCTGGACGATCTTGTAAGACGCTTCGCGCGACACGTCGTTTTGCGTGAGGAATAAAAGCACCCGTTGGGCGTCGTGGATGCCGCCGAAGTTGTTGAGCTGGTCCATCATGTTGTCGGGATACACCACCAACTTGGACACCGTGCCGATCAAGCGTTTGAGCGCGAAGTTCAGGGTGATGGTAGAATCCGGGCCGATCATACGTTCTACGGATGAATGCGAGATATCGCGCTCATGCCACAGCGCCACGTTTTCCAGCGCCGGGGTCACCGCCATGCGCACGATGCGCGCCATGCCCGTCAAGTTTTCGGTCAGGATCGGGTTGCGCTTGTGCGGCATCGCCGAGCTGCCCTTTTGACCGGGGGCGAAATATTCCTGGGCCTCGCGCACTTCGGTGCGTTGCAAGTGGCGGATTTCGGTGGCGATGTTTTCCATCGAGCTGGCGATCACGCCGAGCGTCGCGAAGTAGTGCGCGTGGCGATCGCGCGGGATCACCTGGGTGGACACCGGCTCCGGCGTCAGGCCCAATTTCTCGGCGACGTATTCTTCGACCCGCGGATCGATATTGGCGAAGGTGCCCACGGCGCCCGATATGGCGCAGGTGGCGATGTCCTTGCGCGCGGCGAGCAAGCGTTCCTTGCCACGGGCGAATTCGGCGTAAAAGCGTGCGAACTTAAGGCCCATGGTGGTCGGTTCGGCGTGGATGCCGTGAGAACGACCAATGCACGCCATGTGCTTGGTTTCTTCGGCACGGACCTTCAGCGCGGCCAAAAGCTCATCGAGGTTATCGAGCAAGATGTCGGCGGCCTGGGTCATCTGCACCGCCAAGCACGTGTCCAACACGTCGGAGCTGGTCATGCCTTGATGCACGAAGCGCGATTCCTCGCCCACATGTTCGGCGAGTTCGGTGAGGAACGCGATCATGTCGTGCTTGGTTTCCAGCTCGATCTCGTCGATGCGCGCGATGCGCTCGTCGGTGTAAGGAATGTCGCCGTTGGCCCAAACGGCGGCGGCGGCTTCCTTAGGGATCACGCCCAGTTCGGCCAGCGCGTCGCAGGCGTGGGCTTCGATTTGGAACCAGATGTTGAATTTGTTGGCGGGCTCCCAGATGGCGGTCATCTCGGGGCGGGAATAGCGCGGAATCATAGACTCGTTCTCCGTTGGCTCCATTGGATCAGGGCTCAGATGGCCCGGATCATAGCCAAAAGTGGCGGAAAGAAAAGGGCCGCGTTAAATGCGCACCGAACGGCGCGCCACGTACCACGCCAACGCCAAAACTTGCAGTCCCAGCATCACGGCGAACGCGACTTGGTAACCTGGGGCCGCGTAGCCGCCGCTGGCCGTTTGCGGCCACAGATCGATCACCGCGCCAATCGCCCATTGCGCAGCGAAGGCCATCACAAAAACCAAAAGATTCAGCGCGGTGTTGACCCGCCCGGCCAAGTGCGCCGGAAACGCTTGGGATAGCGCGGCGTAGGGCACGATCCCCGCCGTGCCGAAAAATCCGAACGCCATCCACACCATCATCGTCAGCGCGGGATGGCTGAGCGGAAACTCCACGACGATCAGCGCTTGCACCACCATGAAGCCGCTCATGCCGGTGGCGGCGATGGCCATCGGCCGCACGCCGAAAAAACGTTGCAGGCGTTCCGCGATCAAGCCCCACGATAAAAAGCCCGCGATCATCGCCGCCGCGATCCAGAATAAATGCTCGGCAACTGCGGGGCGTTGCAGACCCGCGACATCGCGCAGCCACGGCCCCGACCATAGGCCCACGGTGGCGGTAAAGGTCGCTTGGGACAGCACGCACTGCGGCGCGACGCGCCAAAACTGCGCGCTGGAGAAGATCTCCTTCACGCCGACCCAGGTGTCTTTGATTTTGGCGTCGGGATGGCGTCCGCCGCCGTGTTCCGGCACCACGGCGTAGACCATCACGGCCGACACCAACGTCAGCGCGGCCAAAACCCAAAACACCCCGCGCCAATCGGTAAAGCCCAACGCATACTCGACCGGCTGGGTCGCGGCCAACGCGCCGAGGCCGCCCGACATCATCTGAAAGCCGTTGATCAGCGCCAGCCGCTCGCGCGGGAACCACATCACATAGGCCTTGAACGCCGCCATCAAGCACGCCGAAACGCCAAAGCCGATCAGCCCGCGCGCGACGATCAACGCCTGGGTGTTGGGGGCGATGGCGAACAGGAGCGCGCCGAGGCTGCCGAACACCAGCAAGCCCGCCTCGATGCGGCGCGGCCCGTAATGATCCAACAACATCCCCAACGGCAACTGAAACGCGGCGAAAGTGAGAAAATACACCGCCGTCAAAAGCCCCAAGGTCGACGCATCCAACCCCAAATCGGCAATCAAATCCGGCGCAATCACCGCGTTCACCGCACGGTACAGATACGACAAAAAATAGCCCAACGCGAACGGCAGAAACACGCGCAGGGCAAGGGCCGTCGTCATCGCGGACGGAGCGGGGGAGGTCGTTTTCATGAGCTCAGTTGTGGAGGATGGAGGTGGGGGCGGTCAAGGGGAAGGTTCTTGTCGACTCTAAACTCATGATCCAACCTCAGAGGACACAGTGTTCACAGAGCCATGTTCATCAATTATGCCCGTGAGAGTGGAAAGTGGACAGTAAAGTAAACTGTCACCGTAATCGGTAATTGTAATTCCACCTACTTTGGAAATTCGAAATCAATTTGCATAGACGGTGCAACGCTCAAGTTTAACGAGAACCCTTTGACCAGCACATAATCACCCTTTGCAAATTTCTCTTTAAATTTGGACGCACGATTTATCAAGTCAGCGATACTGCGTTCAACATTTTCGGCTATGACGCTTGAAAATGAAGCCTTTTTCCATAACGAAGGGTCGTTTGCTACCCACCCCGAAATAATATTTCCTGTCCCCTGATTGAAGGTACTGACTTTTGCGTATTTCCCTTGCACTTCGTTAACGACGAATTTCGCATTTTCGCCATTCGTCTCAGAAAAATTATAAATAGGCTTCAAGTCTTGGGGGTTGTTGTAGACCTCAAGGCTAGTGTTGGCGGGAATGTAGACTTCACCCTCTCGAATGCCCGATGTTAAGGCGTTCTGAAAATCTTCTCTTGTTATTGGTACAGTGGGTATATTTTCAGCGGCTATAGCCTTTTCAGTTGATTTCAACGCGTTTTGAATACCTGCTAAATCGCGAGACATATCCGCGACAACCTCGGGTGGAATACCGTTTGAGGTTGTTTTTTGACCCTGCTGTGCGCACCCGGCGAGTGCGGTTATCAGCACAATTACAGCTAAATTTGTCATATCCTCCCCCAAAGAAATGCAACTATGTGTCAGTATCTTACGCCACCCCACTAATAGGGCAAGAAATCTCTAATTGCGCTCAGACACCAGGGATTACGGTGACAGTTTACTTTTCTCACTGATCAATCCAGCAAGATATTCACAAGCTTTTTAACACTCACCCATGCAACGCCCGTACCGCCGTTTGCGGTTCTTTGTCGATGATGTGCAGCAGGGCGATGGCCGGGCCTTCGGGGTGGCGGCGGCCTTGTTCCCAGTTTCTGAGCGTGCCGACCGGAATCATGAACAGGGATGCGAATTTCGGTTGGGAGAGGCCGGTTTTTTCGCGGATTTTTTTGACGTCGATGGCCGCCAGGGTGCGCAGTTCGGCGGTGGCGTCGTTGCCTTCGTTATGGGCCTGTGCGTCTGCGAGGCCCGCCATGATTTTGTTGAGTGCTGTGGTCGTGGGAGAGGTCAAGGCCCGGGTCCCTCCGGCATGCAGTTGCGATTCGCTCTGAATATGGAAAACTTATCATTTTTGAACCATAATTCATGCTGTCCAACAACAACGAATTCTGTACCCCATTTTTCTGTCCAAGGCCCGATGTAAGGGGATTTGCGAAAAGAATTGGGAAAGATTTTCAACATCTCATCTATGGAAAGAGAATTGAAATCATACTCCAGTGAAGCATCAATGATTTCTTGGAATTTCAGGTGGCTATTTTTGCATTGATAAATGACTGCCCGCTTATACCCTAAGGTCACCTCTCTATCTAAGACTTGGAAAGCCCAATAACCATTTGAACATATGAGCAATAAACTCATTGCTGTAATTATCAGTCCCAAACGGTGTTGTGTTATAAAAGAGAACATAATCACAACAACCCCAGCGTCTTAAACGACGTATTGCCACTTTTACTCACCACCACGTGATCGTGCAGTGAGATGCCGAGCTTTTCGCCGGCGCCTTGCAGTTCGCGGGTCATGTCGATGTCGGCTTGGGATGGGGTGGGGTCGCCGGAGGGGTGGTTGTGGACCAAGATCAGCGCGCTGGCGCTGAGGTCCAGGGCGCGTTTGATGACTTCGCGCGGATACACCGGGGTGTGGTCGATGGTGCCTTCTTGTTGAAGTTCGTCGGCGATGAGAATGTTTTTGCGATTGAGAAACAGCACTCGGAACTGTTCGGTCTTGTTGTGACCCATGGACACCCGGCAATAATCCATCAGGCTCTGCCAGCTGCCCAGCACCGGCTGGTCCATCACATCGGCTTGCAACAAGCGCACGGCGGCTTGACGCACGGCGAGCAGGCTCACCGCCGCCGCTTCGCCGATGCCGTCGATTTTTTGCAGTTCCGTGTGATCGGCGTTGAGCACGCCCGCGAAGCTGGCGAAGCGTTTGAGCAGGGCTTTGGCGACCGGCTTGACGTCGCGGCGCGGCATGGCGGCGCACAGCAACAGCTCAATCAGTTCGTAATCGGCGAGATCGGCGCCTTTGGATTTCAAGAACCGCTCGCGCAGGCGCTGACGGTGTCCGGCGTGGTGGGGTGGGGTGTTTGTGCTGTCGGGCATGCGGGCTCACTCAAAACGCGGGCGAATTTTCGCCCCACATCTATGGGTTGCCCGTAGAGTGCCCCAAAAGAGGGCCTAAGTATAGGGGGGCTTGTCGAGACCTTCCGGCGACTGGGTGAACACTTCATAGCCGTCGGCGGTGACGGCGAGGGAGTGTTCGAACTGCGCCGACAACGAACGGTCCTTGGTCACGGCGGTCCAGCCGTCGCCGAGGATTTTGACGTCGTATTTGCCCAGGTTGATCATCGGCTCGATGGTGAAGAACATGCCTTCTTCCAGTCGGATGCCGGTGCTGGGTTCGCCAAAGTGCATGATGTTGGGCGCGTCGTGGAACACCCGGCCCAACCCATGCCCGCAAAAATCGCGCACCACGGAGCAGCGCTGACTTTCCGCAAAGCTCTGAATGGCGTGGCCGATGTCGCCGGTGGTGGCGCCCGGCTTGACCACGCGGATGCCTTCCCACATGGCTTCATAGGTGACGTCGATCAGGCGCTTGGCTTTGACCGAGACGTCGCCGACTGTGAACATGCGCGAGGTATCGCCGTACCAGCCGTCCAAGATGGTGGTGATGTCGAGGTTGATGATGTCGCCGTCGTGGAGCTTTTTGTCGCCGGGGATGCCGTGACAGACCACATGGTTGACCGAGGCGCAGATTGACTTGGGAAAGCCGCGATAGTTCAGCGGCGCGGGCTGCGCGCCGTGGGCGACGATGAAGTCGTGACAAATCTGGTTGAGCTCATCGGTGGTCACGCCCGGTTTCACGTGCGGGGTGACGATGTCGATGGTTTCAGCGGCGAGGCGTCCGGCCTTGCGCATGCCTTCGAAATCTTCGGGACCGTGGATCTTGATGGTTTTTGACTGACTCATGTGCTGCTTATCTGCTTGTTCCTGGGGCGATTATGACATGGGAACGAAAAAATCATAGTCCTGCGCCCAATTGAATGGCGATGGGGCGGTCGATTTCAATTTCTTGTGGGCTGACGCTGCATCCATACGCCACCACCTCGACGCCGCGCTTGATGGCGGTTTGCAGGCCCTGGGCATAGGTCGGGTCGATGTCGGCGGCGACGGTGAACGCGTCGGCGTCGTCGCGCTGGACCAGATAGAACATCACCGCGCGGTGGCCTTGTTCGACCATGTCGCCGAGTTCTTCGAGATGCTTGGCGCCGCGTGCGGTGACGGCGTCGGGGAATTCGGCTGGCGCGCCGGGGGATAGGTCGCGGCGCATGGTGGTATTCTTGACCTCGACGTAACACATCGGTTTGTCGGCGCTTTCCAACAAAATGTCGATGCGTGAATTTTTGCCGTATTTGACCTCGCGGCGCTGGCTGTCGTAGCCGGTCAGCTCGGCGATTTTGCCCGCTTCGATGGCTTCATAAACGATGCGGTTGGGGTGCTGGGTGTTGATGCCGACCATGGCTTCGCCGATCTTGACCAGCTCCCAGGTGTATTTGAGTTTGCGCTTAGGGTCGTTGGCGGGGCTTAGCCACACGTCCGCGCCGGCGTCGTTGACCGACAGCATCGAGCCGGAGTTGGCGCAATGCGCGACCACCACGGCGCCGTCCGCGAGTTCGACATCGGTGAGAAAACGCTTGTAGCGCTTGATCAACTTGCCGGGGATCAGGGGTGTTTCAAATTTCATAGGCGCAACCTAAGCATCGAACTGGAATGGTTCAAGACTGTTTGTTGGTTTCGGTCTTGGTTCAGGTCTCGGTTTTGGGCGAGAACACCTGTTCCAGGGACGTTTCCCCACTGCCGGGGGCAAGCGGTTGTTGCTGGTCGGGGTGGGGGCTCCAGGCGGTCAGGTAGATGATGTCGAAGGTTGCCGGGATGCGGCCTTCGCCGCAATCGTCTAAGCCTTGGAACTTTTCAAAGTAAATTTCGGCCGCGCGCATCATGGTGTCGCGGCGGGTGAAATTTTTGCGCCGCCCGCTGACCGCGCCCGTTTCGCCCATGCCGCGCAGGTCGTGCATCAGCTTGAACATATCGGGATACGAAACCGTGATGGTTTCGGTGTCGACCACCGGCAGGGTAAAGCCCGCGCGTTGCAGCAATGCGCCCAAATCTTGCACCGTGGCGTAAGGCGACACCCGGGGGCTCATGCCCATTTCGATTTCCATCTCGGCGGCCATCAGGGCGGTGCGCAGTTCTTGCAGCGTGCCTTCGCCCAACATCGCGGCGATAAACAAGCCGTCGGGCTTGAGCGCTTGGCGGATTTGCACCAGCGCGCCGGGCAGGTCATTGGCCCAATGCAGCGATAGATTGGACATCACCAGGTCGAAGCTCTCGGGCTTGATGGGCAGAAACTCTTCGTCCGCCGCGAAACTCACGCCACGGGTTTCGCGCCCCGCCTTGGCGGCTTTGGCGGTCATCGCGGGCGACGGGTCGCACTGGATCAAAGTTTCGATGCCGCCGCGCGGGCCGAGGTTCTTCGCCACTTCGCCCCCGTGACAGCCGACGTCCAGCGCCAGCGGGAAGCTGCGCTTAACGTCGTCCAAACGATCCGTGAGGCGGTCGGCGACTTCATTGAACAGGAAATCGTGCTCGTCCAAGACCTTGGCCGCGCGGTCGCGATGCAGGCGCACGGCGGCGCGTTCGAACAAAGCCATGTGTGGCGGTGTGGCCATGGGGATCAATCCTTTTGCTTAAGGACCCTATATGACACAGCCGCGATGGCTGTTAAAGTGTTAGCTCATAGGTTGATAGGGGTTGTTCGCCATGCATCAAGGCGTGTTGTCACCATTTATGCGGATCATCGATGTGGTGCTGCCGCCCACCTGTCCGGGCTGTGGGGAACAGGTGGCGGATGCGCAAACCCTGTGCGCGCAGTGTTGGTCGCAACTGACGTTCTTGGGCGCGGCGTGTTGCGATGCGTGCGCCCACCCGTTTGATTATGACGTGGCTGAGCATACGCTTTGTGGCGCGTGCGTGCGAAACGCGCCGTCTTTTGATCGCGCTCGCGCGGCGGTGCTTTACGATGAGCGTTCACGTGATCTGGTGCTGGGCTTCAAGCATGCCGACCGGACCGAGGCGGCGTTGCTGTACGCCAAGTGGATGTTCAGCGCGGGGCGAGAATTGGTCGCGGATGCGGATGTGATTGTGCCGGTTCCGCTGCATTGGACGCGTTTGTTTGCACGCCGTTACAACCAGGCGGCTTTGCTGGCCCTTAGCATCGGCAGGCTTGGGGACACGCCCGTGGCGACGGACGGGATGGTGCGCAAACGCAAAACGCCCAGCCAGGGGCATTTGGGGCGCATTGCCCGGGCGCGTAACGTCAAGGGAGCGTTTGGCGTTACGCCACGCCAGCGCCTGAAACTCAAGGGCAAGCGGGTGCTGTTGGTCGATGACGTCTACACCACCGGGGCCACGTTGCGCACCGCAGCTAAGGTCTTGAAACGCGCGGGCTGCGCGGGCGTGGATGTGTTGGTCTTGGCGCGTGTGGTTCGGGGGTTTGTTTGACGGCCATGAAAGGTTATATATAAGAAACCTTTTATGTACGTGCGGGCTTTCGCCCGACCAGTTGGAATGCGTCTATGGCTAAAATTGAAATCTACACCACCCCCATTTGTCCTTATTGCGTTCGCGCTATAGCGCTGTTGAACAAAAAGGGCGTCAAATACGAAGAATTCAACGTGATGATGGATCGTAACCTGCGCAAAGAAATGGAACAGCGCACCGGTGGGCACACGGTGCCGCAGATCATCATCGACGGTAAGCCGATCGGCGGCTGCGACGAAATGTTCGAGCTCGACTTCGACGGCGAGTTGGATGGAATGATCGGCGTCGCTTAAATGAACCCACCGCTTTCGCCCTTCAAAGCAGCCTGCGTTCAAGTGAACGCCAGTGACGACATGGCCGCAAATATTGAAGAGGCCTGTCAGCAAGCGCGCATAGCGGCGATGCTGGGGGCGGAGTTGGTGCTGTTTCCCGAAAACGTGGCGATGATGACGTTCGGCGCGGATTCGATCCGCGCCAACGCCCGAACCCAAGCTGACCATCCCGCCCTTGCGGCGTTCAGCGCGTTGGCGGGGGACCTCGACATTTGGCTGCATGGCGGCACGCTGGCGATCAAAGTCGGCGACAAAATCGCCAATCGGGCGTTTGTCTTTTCACCCGATGGCGCGATCGCCGCGACGTACGACAAAATCCATATGTTCGATGTCGATTTGGCGGGCGGGGAAAGCTACCGCGAATCTGAGACCTTTAGCCCCGGAACGGAAACGGTGGTGGCGCAATTGCCATGGGGCGGGTTGGGGTTGAGCACATGTTACGACGTGCGCTTTCCCTATCTTTACCGTGCCTTGGCCAACCAGGGCGCGACGATGCTTGCGGTTCCAGCGGCGTTCACGGTGCCGACCGGTCAAGCGCATTGGCATGTTTTGTTGCGCGCGCGCGCTATTGAAACCGGCTGTTACGTGTTTGCGCCCGGTCAGACCGGCACGCACGCCGGTGGACGTCAGACCTACGGTCATTCGCTGATTATCGATCCATGGGGCGAAGTGCTGGACGATGCCGAAGACGGCCCCGGCATCATCATCAATGACATCGATCCGGCGCGTGTGCTCGAAGCCCGCGCGATGGTGCCGTCGTTATCTCATACCCGCGATATATCGTGAGCGATCGGTTCACCGTCTTCGCGTTCCGATAAGCTCAGATCGTTCACCGCACACAAGCGTTGCTTGACGCCGGTTATGTCGGCGTTTGTGACCAAGCCGTGCTCATAAGCGACCACTTGCAACTGTCCCTGCACGGCGCCCAGCAGTTCACCCGATTTCAACAGGTGGTCGGGATTGCGCGGTCGGGTGAAGTCTTCATTGCCGCGCGCAAAGGTCTCGTAAATCAGCACGCCGCCGGGGTTGAGGCTGGCGATGAGCTGGGCGAACAGGTCGCGGTGCAGATAGTTGACCACCACGATGGCGTCGAACCGGCGCGCCCCCAGCGGCCAAGGCGATCCGTCTTCCAAATCGGCTTCGATCAATTCAACATGTTGATGGGCGGCGAGGTCCTGCAAGGGCTCCACGGTGCGATCGACAAACGTCACCGGGTGTTCGCGTTCCAAAAACAGCCGCCCATGGCGTCCGCCGCCGGCGGCCAAATCCAAAACTCTCCCACGCGGTTTAACCAAGCGCGCCCAGCGCTCAATCCACGGGGAGGGCTGGGTAATTTTGAGGTGCCGGGCGGACTTGTCGCAAGGCGTTGAAGTGGCGTCGGTGTTGGACATTTGTTAACCCTTGAAGCGTAATCTCACCCGTATGCGTTCGAGGCGAAACTTTGGATTCGTGTCGCACGCATTATAATGGTCTGTACTTTGAATTGATAACGGGTTTGCTCGGATGATCTTATACCAGCTCCGGTGCGCCGACGAACACAGCTTTGAAGCTTGGTTTCGCGATGGCGCTTCTTACGATCTGCAAGCCCGCTCTGGGGATGTGGAATGCCCATATTGCGGCTCAACCGATATCTCAAAGGCGCCGATGGCCCCACACATTGGCTCTTCAACGTCTCATGGTGACGCTGAAAGCGCGACTGACATCACCGACATCAAAGACATGGACGAGCGTCGCGCCACGGAAGTGGCGCAGCAAATTCTCGACGCCGTAGGCCGCATTCGCGGTTACGCCGAAGAAAATTTTGAAGATGTGGGCGAAAATTTCGCCGATGAAGCGCGCAAAATCCACCACGGCGATACCCCCGAACGCGGCATTTACGGCAAAGCGACCGAACATGACGCCGAAGAGCTGGAAGACGAAGGCATCGACTTCGTACGTCTTCCGGGTGCGCCCAGACGAAATAGCTAGGGTTGTGATAGCTAAGGCTTATTTTTTCTCGGCAAACGCCAAATAGTTCACGTCCAAATCCGTTTTCGACAAGGACCACGCGTCCTTGAACGGATTGTAGACCATGCCTTGCAGGTCGGTGAACTCAAGCCCGTGGGGGCGCACCAAGTGCGCCAATTCGCTGGGCTTCATGAACTTTTTCCAATCGTGGGTGCCCACCGGCAGCCAGCGCAGCAGGTATTCCGCCGCGACTTTGCCCAGCAGCAACGACTTGATATTGCGGTTCATGGTCGACAGCACCATGCAGCCGTTTTCTTTCAACACCGATGAAGATGCGGCCATGAACAATTCGGGGTCAGATACGTGTTCGATGACTTCCATGTTCAGCACCACGTCGAAGCGTTTGCCCTCACGCGCCAAGTCTTCGGGCAGGACGTTGCGGTAATCGATATCGAGGCCACTTTGCGCGGCGTGGATTTTGGCGATCTCGACGTTTTTTTCACCGGCGTCGATGCTGGTCATGGTGGCGCCAAGGCGCGCCATGGGCTCCGACAGCAATCCGCCGCCGCAGCCGACGTCGAGAACGTCCAGGCCCTTGAACGGCAGATCGGCGTTTGCGTCGAGGCCGAAATGGCGGCACACGTTGTCTTTGATGAACTGAATGCGGGCCGGGTTGAGCTGGTGCAGCGGGCGGAACTTGCCGATCGGGTCCCACCACGCATCCGCCATCGCGGTAAAGCGCGCCACCTCTTCGGGGTTTGCGGTGGTTTCAACGGTCGGGTTCGCCATGGCTTAAGCCTTTTCAGATCGCGTTTTTTCAAGCCTCATGCGCTTGGGCGTACTTGCGAGGCGGACTTGCGAGAATGGGGCATTACGAGTATGTATACGCGCCTGTCCCCCCTGCATGCGGCTGTCTTAAGCTGAATCTGGTGTTTTTTCCAGTGATTTTCCAGCTTTTGAATGCCGATGTGAAGGGTTGGACGGTACGAAACGTAATGAATTGACGACCTACAGGCGCAGAAGCATATGGCTCTCATCGTACAAAAGTTCGGCGGCACTTCGGTGGGCGACGTCGAACGTATTAAAAATGTCGCCAAGCGCGTAAAGCGCGAAGTGGACGCAGGCAATCAAGTCGCCGTGGTGGTTTCGGCCATGTCGGGCGTGACCAATCAATTGGTGGATTATGTGACCTCCATCACGCCGCTTTACGACACCCGTGAATATGATGCGGTGGTGTCCAGCGGCGAACAGGTGACGTCGGGACTATTGGCGCTGGCGCTGCAAGATTTGGGCGTGCCTGCGCGGTCATGGATGGGCTGGCAGTTGCCGGTGCACACCGACAGCGCACACGGCAAAGCCCGCATTCTTGGCATCGACAGCGAAGAAGTCCTCAAACGTTTGGCCAACGGCGAAGTCGCCGTGGTGCCGGGCTTTCAAGGCGTGGGCAGCGATAAACGCATCACCACGCTGGGACGCGGCGGATCAGACACCTCGGCTGTGGCGCTGGCCGCCGCGCTGAATGCGGATCGCTGTGACATTTATACAGATGTGGACGGTGTGTACACCACCGACCCCAGGATTGTATCAAAGGCCAAGAAACTCGAGAAAATTACCTTTGAGGAAATGCTCGAGATGGCCTCATTGGGAGCGAAGGTCTTGCAGACCCGCTCTGTTGAAGTGGCAATGAAACATGGTGTGCGCTTGCAAGTGCGCTCATCCTTTTCGGATGAAGACGGCACCTTAGTTGTGGACGAGGACGAGATCGTGGAACAAGAACTCATCAGCGGCATCGCCTATAGCCGCGACGAAGCGAAAATCACTTTGATCGGCGTGGCTGATCATCCGGGCATCGCCGCCAAGCTGTTCGGCCCGCTGGCGGATGCAAGCATCAACGTCGACATGATCGTGCAGAACGTATCCGAAGACGGAAAATCCACCGACATGACCTTCACGGTCACCAAAGCGGATATGGACCGGGCGGTCGAAACGGTGCGCAAGCATACCGAAGAGGTCTCTTATAAAGACTTGCTCGCCGATCCCGATGTAGTGAAAATTTCCGTTATCGGCGTCGGCATGCGTTCACACGCCGGTATCGCACAACGCATGTTCCAGGCGCTGGCCGACAAAGGCATCAACATCCAAGTGATTTCGACCTCTGAAATTAAAGTCAGCGTGTTGGTGGCTGAGGAATATACCGAATTGGCCCTGCGTGCGTTGCACACGGCTTACGGCCTTGATGCTGAAGACTAAGACACGCAATATTGGCGCGTTGACATCCAATAGGATTGAACAGGATATTTTATGAGCGTTTCTCCCGAACAACGCCTGGACCAACTATGGGCGCGTGGTCGCGACTTTCTCGGCACCCGTTACGCCATTTTGGGCGGGGCGATGTCTTGGGTATCCGAACGCAATTTGGTGGCCGCCATTTCCAACGCCGGTGGCTTTGGCGTGATTGCCTGTGGTTCCATGACGTCCGACCTGTTGCGCGATGAGATCGTCGCCACCAAGGCGCTGACCGACAAGCCGTTCGGCGTCAACCTGATTACGATGCACCCTGATCTCGACCAACTCATCGACGTGTGTCTTGAACTTGAGGTCACGCACGTGGTTCTGGCCGGCGGTTTGCCGTCGGGTGCGGCCATCACAAAAGTGAAGGATGGCGGTGCTAAAGTGATTTGCTTTGCGCCCGCGCTGGCGTTGGCCAAGCGTTTGGTGCGCAACGGCGCGGACGCGCTGGTGATCGAAGGATCCGAGGCCGGTGGTCACATCGGACCTGTCTCGACGTCGGTTTTGGCGCAGGAAATTCTGCCCAACGTCACCGACATTCCGGTGTTCGTTGCGGGCGGCATCGGTCGCGGAGAAACGATCGTGAATTATCTTGAGCTGGGCGCGGCGGGTGTGCAGCTTGGAACACGTCTGGTGTGCGCGACCGAATCCATCGCGCATGAGAACTTTAAAAAGGCCTTCATCCGCGCATCGGCGCGCGATGCGATGCCGACCGTGCAGATCGACCCGCGCTTTCCGGTGATTCCGGTGCGCGCCATCACCAACAAAGGCACGCAAGAGTTCATGGAAACGCAGCGCGCTATGATCAACAAGGTCGATGCGGGTGAGTTGAACCAGCAAGAAGCCCAGTTGGAGATCGAACATTATTGGGCGGGCGCCTTGCGCCGCGCCGTGATCGATGGCGATGTGGAAGGCGGCTCATTGATGGCCGGTCAAATTGTCGGCATGGTCAAAACGGAGCAGCCGATGGCGGAGATTTTCGCCGAATTGATGGAACAAGCCTACGCTTCTCTCGACGTGCGGGAGCGCAATCAAGGCTAAGTTACGCAACATGAAAACGGGGTCCGGCCATGAATTCGGCCAGTTTATCAACGGCTCCCCGGCGATTGCTCGCTCGGGTGCGCGACGTTATGGCGGGCGAAGGCTCCGCCCAGTCGCGCCTGGATAAAATCACCTCGATCATCGCGGCCGATTTGGTCACGGAAGTGTGCTCTATCTATGTGCGTCGCGCAGGCGACGTGTTGGAATTGTTTTCCACCCAGGGGCTGAGCCCCGATGCCGTGCACGTCACGCGGTTGCGTTTCGGCGAAGGCTTGATCGGTGAGATCGCCGCGCGCGGCGGGCCGTTGTCGCTTTCAGATGCGCCATCCCATCCCAACTTCGCGTTCCGCCCGGAAACGGGTGAAGATGAGTTCCGGTCCTTGTTGGGTGTGCCGGTGTTGCGCGCGGGCCGTGTCGTCGGCGTTGTCGCGGTGCAAAACAAGACCGAGCGTCAATACAACGAAGAAGAAACCGAAACCCTGCAGACCGTCGCCATGGTGTTGGCGGAAATGGTCGCGGGCGGTGAACTGATCAGTCGCTACGAGCTGGCGCCAACAGATGGTATTGCGCTCAAACCGTTACGTCTGGAAGGGACCTGTTTCAGCGGTGGCCTGGGCATCGGTCAAGCGGTGCTGCATGAGCCAAGCTTTGATATCGGCGATTTGGTGGCCGAAGACCCTGAACGTGAAATGACGCGGTTGCACGACGCCTTCACCGCCATGCTGGGGCAGCTCGACACGATTTTGAGCCAAAGCCCACTGTCTTCAGCGGAGGGCGGTGAGCACGAAGATGTGCTGGAAGCATTCCGTATGGTGGCCGAAGACGCAGGGTGGCTCAAGCGCACCGAAGAAGCCGTCACCTCTGGCCTGACGGCGGAAGCCGCCGTGCTTAAGGTCAAAAACGAAATGCGCGCTCGCCTTGGTCAGGCGGCCGATCCGTATCTGCGCGAACGCGTGCACGATTTGGAAGATCTCGCCAACCGCTTGCTCAAGCACTTGTTGGGCGAAGGCGGTCAAGACAGGCACCACCAGCCAGAACATATGATCTTGGTGGCGCGCAACATGGGCCCCGCAGAACTGCTGGATTATGATCACACGCGTTTGCGAGGTCTGGTGCTGGAAGAAGGCTCCGCCACCTCGCACGTCGCGATTGTCGCGCGGGCGCTGGACATTCCGGTCATGGGGCAGGTGCGCGACGTGCTGTCGAAAATCGACCAAGGCGAAAGCATTGTCGTCGATGGTCAAAACGCGCAAGTGCTGATCCGCCCCGGCGAGGATATCCAGCAGGCGTTTCATGAAACGCGCAAGCACCTTGAACAGATTAAGGCGCAGTACGCGCAGCTCAAGGATTTGCCCGCGCAAACGTTGGACGGCATTGACGTCAGCCTCAGCATCAATGCAGGCCTGCTGTTCGACTTTGACCAGATCGAAGCCACCGGCGCCGATGGCGTGGGGCTGTACCGCACCGAAGTGCCGTTCATGGTGCGCACCGAATTTCCCGATGTCGAAGCCCAACGCGCGCTTTATGAAAAGGTCTTGGACCGCGCGGATGGCAAACCGGTGGTGTTTCGCACCGTCGATGTCGGCGGCGACAAGGTGTTGCCCTATTGGGATGAGTTTGACGAAGAAAATCCGGCCATGGGCTGGCGCGCGATTCGTATCTGTTTGGACCGTCCAGCGATTTTGCGCCAACAATTGCGCGCTCTGATCCGCGCCGCGCGGGGACGCGATATTCGCGTCATGTTTCCAATGGTCGCCGAGGTCGAAGAATTCGACGCCGCCAGGGCGCTGTTGGAACGTGAACTTGAGCGCGAAAAAGCCCGTGGCGGTATTTTGCCCGAACATGTCTATGCCGGCGTGATGTTGGAGGTGCCGGCGTTGGCGTTGCAGCTGGATAAACTGGTTCAGCGGGTGGATTTCATTTCCATTGGATCGAACGATTTGATGCAGTTTCTCTACGCCACCGACCGGGGCAATCCACATGTGTCCAACCGCTACGATATCTTGTCGCCGTTTGCTTTGGGGTTCTTAAAATCGGTGCGTGATCGTTGCGATCAGGCGAACGTGCCGGTCAGCGTCTGCGGCGAAGCTGCGGGGAATCCTTTGGAGGCTATGGCATTGGTGGCGATAGGCTTTCGTCGGTTGTCGATGCCGCCGCCCGCGTTGGGTCCGGTGAAGGAAATGATCCGCACCATGTCGGAACGCCAAGTGGCGCAGTTCGTTCATTCCGTGCTTGAAATGCCGCGCGCCAGCATCCGCCAACGTCTCAAAGCGTTCGCCAAGGACCACGGCATCAAGATTTGAGCCGATGCTGTGGGGCAAGTCCTTGCAATTTCTTGCGCTTCGGGCAAAATACGCACAACACTGTGGGGCAAATATTCAACAATGGCCCCACATAGGGGTTTTATCTCGTGACCGACAGCCAATCGACACCGTCTAACGCCGCAGACAGCGCCGCGCCAACCGCCGTTGGCGGTTTGCTTCGCCAAAGCCGTGAGGGCGCAGGCCTCAACATCGCCGATGCCGCGCGAGCTTTGCGCATCAGCCAAAAATACCTTGAAGCCCTGGAAGACGGTCGTCATACGGACCTGCCCGGTACAGCGTACGCCATCGGTTTTGTCCGCAGCTACGCCGAGCACCTTCATCTGGATAGCGATGAAATTGTGCGTCGCTATAAAGACGAGGCCGCAGGCGTTGGCAACAGGAACGATCTGGTCTTTCCCAAGCCGATCGTCGATGGCGGCGTGCCGGGTGGCGCGGTATTGGGATTGGGCGTGATGGTTGCCGCCGTGGCCTATGGCGTTTGGTACTGGAACTCCACCAACACAGAAGTCGAAATCGCCCGCGTCGAAGTCGTGCCCGAACATATGGCGGTTCAAAAACAAACGACCGCACGGGCGGAAGAATCAGCGCCTGCCGGTGAAAAACCGGTTGAGATGGCTGAGCCCGACGTCGCGCCGGGCAATGATGCGCCAATGGAAGCTGCGGCGTCCATTGCAGAACCTGTTGTCGAAGCGCCAGTCGTTGAAACCCCGGTCGAAGACGACGTCGTCAGTGCGGTTTCGCCCGTTGAGCCGACTGAATCGACTGTCCCCGTTGAAACCGTTGAGTCCGTTGAGCCCGCTGAGACTGTCAGCGAGGCCGTGGCCCCAGCCGTTGAGCCCGTCACGGCGCCTGCAGGGCCCGCGGTCGAGCCTATTGTCGAGCCTGTGGCTGAAGATGAAGTTGCGCCCGTGGTTGCGCCAGAGGCTACTCGCACCGCTGAGCCGGTCGTTGAGGCCGCCGCGCCGCAAGCCGAAGACGTACCGCAAGTGACGGACACTCCGGTTGAGCAAGGTGTTGAAACGGCTTCGGCTGAAGCCGATGCGGCTGTCGATGCCGTTGTGGCGTCGGTCGCCCCGGCGCCACGTCAAGACGATGGCCCGAGCCGAATCACCGTGCGCGCCAAATCCAACAGCTGGATTCAAGTTCGTGATGAAATTGCGGACCGTCTTTTGTTCACGCGCCTATTGCGCGAGGGCCAAGAATATCAAGTGCCCAATCGCGATGGTTTGCGTTTGATGACCGGAAATGCCGGTGCGTTGGAACTGTTGGTGGACGGCAAGGTGGTGCCTGCGATTGGCGATGTGGGCGAGGTGCGGCGCAACGTTGAATTGGATGTGGTCAAACTGCAAAACGGTTCCGCCGTTAGCGAATAGCGCCCATTGACCGCAAGATGGCTTTCGAAATTGGGCCGAGAACGCTATATAGCTCCCATACAGGCACCCTCAGGAACCCCACGACATGAGCCCCAATAGCTTTCAGGCGACCGCCAAACGTCACCAGACTTGCACCGTCGATGTCGACGGCGTGAAGATTGGCGGTGGACATCCGGTGGTGGTTCAATCGATGACCAACACCGACACCGCAGACATTGACGCGACCGTGGCTCAAGTGGCGACGCTGGCGGCGGCGGGATCTGAACTGGTGCGCATAACCGTGGATCGTGACGAAGCCGCCAAGGCGGTGCCTTATATTCGCGAAAAGCTCTTGGCTCAAGACGTCCATGTGCCGCTGGTTGGCGACTTCCATTACATCGGCCACAAGCTGTTGACCGACCACCCGGCGTGCGCTGACGCGTTGGCGAAATTTCGCATCAATCCCGGCAACGTCGGATTTCGCGAAAAACGCGACCAGCAGTTTTCTGCGATGATTGAGCTGGCTGCAAAACGGGGTAAAGCCGTGCGCATCGGCGTCAACTGGGGTAGCCTCGATCAAGACTTGGCGGTGGCGTTGATGGATGAAAACGCCAAACTTTCCCAGCCGCGTTCGCCCGAAGCGGTCACCCGCGAGGCCTTGGTGCGCAGTGCGCTGGACAGCGCCGCACGCGCCGAAGAATTGGGGTTGGGGCGTGATCGCATCATCATTTCGTGCAAAGTCAGCGAAGCCCCGGAACTGATCAACGTCTACCGTTTGCTGGCCGAGCGCTGCGATTATGCGCTGCATCTGGGACTGACCGAGGCCGGTATGGGCGACAAGGGCGTGGTCGCGTCGACCGCTGCGTTGGCGGTGTTGTTGACGCAAGGCATCGGCGACACCATCCGCGTGTCGTTGACCCCGGAACCGGGCGCGCCGCGCGAACGTGAAGTGCGCGTCGCTCAAGAAATTTTACAAAGCCTGCATCTGCGCAGTTTTATGCCGCAAGTCACCGCGTGCCCCGGTTGTGGGCGCACCACATCGACCCTGTTCCAGGAACTGGCGATGGACATTCAAGACTATGTGCGTGCGCGCATGCCGGAGTGGCAGAACCTGTATCCCGGGGCTGAAAGCCTCAAACTTGCGGTGATGGGCTGCATCGTTAACGGTCCCGGCGAAAGCAAGCAGGCCGATATCGGTATTTCTTTACCCGGCACCGGCGAAACCCCGTCCGCCCCCGTATTTGTCGATGGGCAAAAGGTAGCGACCCTCAAGGGGGATGATTTGGCGGGACAGTTTCAAGTGATGGTCGAAGATTACGTGCAAAAACGCTATGGTGGCGCATGACCGACACTCCGCTGCCCAAAGGCCATCCGATTGTTGTTGGCGCGAATCACCGTTCTTCGACCATGATGATGCGTGATCGCATCTTCGTCGAAGAGCCGCGTGTGCCCGCGTTGCTGCAAGAGCTTTCGGATCAGGGCTTGGGTCAAGTGATCTTGTTGTCGACCTGTGATCGTGTCGAAGTCGTAGGTATTGCTCAAGATCCGGCGGCTTTTCAAAAAGCCGTTTTGCAGACTTTAGCGCGTGAAGGCGAATGTGAACTGGCCGAGCTGCAAGAGCAGACTTACACCCTGATCGATGAAGCGGCGGTGGAGCATATGTTCCGCGTCACCGCATCGCTGGACAGCTTGATGGTCGGCGAGCCCCAGGTTCTGGGCCAAGTCAAACACGCCCACCGCCAAGCCACCGAAACCGATCATGTCCGCGCCGAGTTGGAAACCTTGATGCAAGCCGCATATTCGGCGGCAAAGCGGGTGCGCACTGAAACCAAAATCGGCGAAGGCCCGGTCAGTATGGCCGCCAGCGCGGTGCAGATTGCCCGCGATGTGTTCGGCGATCTCAGCCGCTGCAAGGCGTTGCTGGTCGGTGCCGGCGATATGGGGGAAATGATAGCCCGCGATTTGTTGGCCAACGGACTGGCCGCGCTGACCATCACCCATCCGCGCGCCGGGCGCGCCGACGCCTTAGCCCGCGAACTGGGCGCCCATGTGGCGGATTTTGAAGATTTCGATAACCTGCTGGCCGATAGCGATATCGTGCTGAGCGCCGTGGGTACGCGACGTTTCAGCCTTGATCAAGCGCCTGTGAAAGCCGCCCTGAAAGCGCGCCGCCATAAGCCCATGTTCATTGTCGACGCCGGTGTGCCTGGGGATGTAGAACCCCAAGTCGAAGCGCTAGATGACGCCTTCGTTTATGGCCTGGGCGATCTGGAGCAAGTGGCCTTGAAAGGTCGCGCCGGGCGCGAACAAGAAGCCGCGCGCGCCAGCGACATCATCAAGCAAGACGTCAAAAGCTATCTTCATACCCGCGCCGAACGCGCCGCCGTACCCGCGTTGACGCGGCTGCGCGCCAAGTTCGAACGCGCACAAGAACAAGCCTTGCAAGATGCGGGCGGCGACGCTGAAAAGGCCACCCGTCTGCTGGTTGGTCGCCTGTTGCATGATCCATCGGAAGCCATGCGACGCATCGCCGCCGATGACGAAGCCGCCTGGGCGCGCCTGGAATTTGCGCTGGAACGCTTGTTCGACCTCAACGACCCCATTGACGAAAACGAGACCTCATCGTGAGCCTGAACGAGAATCTACGACGCGTCCAAGACCGTCATGAAGAACTGGGCGCGTTGATGTCGACCGGTGATCTGTCGGCGGACGACTTTCAAAGAATGTCCAAGGAATACTCCGACCTCACCCCGGTGGTCGAAGCGATCCAAGCGCTGGATAAGCTGCGCGATGATTATGAAGGCGCGCAAAGTTTGCTGGCGGAGAGCGCAGACGATCCAGAAATGCGTGAGATGATCCAAGCTGAGGTCCAAGAGCTCAAGGCGCAACTGCCGGACCTCGAACGTCGGGTTCAAGTGTTGCTTTTGCCCAAGGACGAAGCCGACGATAAGAACGCCATTTTGGAAGTGCGCGCAGGCACCGGCGGCGATGAAGCCGCGCTGTTCGCCGCCGACATCATGCGCATGTATCAGCGCTTTGCTGAGCGCCAAGGCTGGAAGTTCGAATTGATGGACGTCAATGAGACCGGCATCGGCGGCTATAAAGAAGCCACCGCCAACGTGTCGGGACGCGGCGTGTTCGCCAAACTGAAATTTGAAAGCGGCGTGCACCGGGTGCAGCGGGTTCCGGAAACGGAATCGGGTGGGCGCATTCATACCTCCGCCGCAACCGTGGCGGTTCTGCCCCAGGCCGAAGACGTCGATATTCAAGTGCGCACCGAAGACTTGCGCATCGATACCTACCGCGCTCAAGGGGCCGGCGGTCAGCACGTCAACACCACCGACAGTGCGGTGCGCATCGTGCACGAACCGTCGGGCATCGTGGTGCAATGCCAAGACGGTCGCTCGCAGCATAAGAACAAAGAAAAGGCGATGACCATGCTGCGCGCCAAGCTTTACGACCATCAGCGTCAAGAGCTCGACCGCGAACGCTCCGCCTCGCGCAAGGGCCAAGTGGGATCGGGCGATCGCTCAGAACGCATTCGCACCTATAATTTTCCCCAAGGCCGGGTCACGGACCATCGCATCAATCTGACTTTGCATAAGCTTGACCGCGTGTTGGAAGGCGAGTTGGAGGAACTGATCGACGCGTTGACGTCCGAAGACCAGGCGGAGCGCCTGGCGGAACTCACGTGAGTTCGCTTCCAGACTTCGAATCCTTAACCGTGGGCGCGGCGCAACGCGCTTGCGTCGCGCCGTTGAAGGACGCCGACATCGACGAGCCGGTGATGGAGGCGCGTCTGTTGGTGGGCTTTGTGCTCGGCGGCGGGCCGGAACGGGTATTGGCGGATCGCGACGAATCCCTGAGCGCAGAACAGGCGATGGCCTTAAAAGCAGCGTTGTCGCAGCGCTGTCAGCGGGTGCCTATGGCGCAAATCATCGGCGAGAGAGAGTTCTGGTCGTTGCCGTTTAAGGTCACGTCCGCAACCTTGACGCCGCGCCCTGATACAGAAACGCTGGTCGAAGCCCTTTTGCATCACGTCAGCGCACCGCCCGCACGGGTGCTCGACCTTGGCTCCGGTTCTGGCTGCATCCTTTTGGCGTTGCTGAGTGAGTGGCCGAATGCGATAGGCGTTGGCGTCGACGCCAGCGCTGACGCTTTGGATGTCGCGCGTGAAAATGGTGAAGTTTTGGACCTGGGTTCGCGCGCCCAATTCGTTCAAGCGGACTGGAGCCAAGAGCAATGGGCACAAGCGCTCGTCGGTTCCTGGGGTGGTCCTTTTGATGTCGTGGCGTCCAATCCGCCATACATTCCAGCGCGTGATATTGATGCGTTAGAGACTGACGTGCGCACCCATGAACCGCGCCGCGCCTTGGATGGCGGTGACGATGGCTTGGATGCCTACCGCGCGATCATCCCACAACTGAGCATCTTGTTGGCGGTCGATGGGGTGGTCGGTTTTGAAGTTGGAATCGATCAAGCTGACGATGTTGCGGCGATGATTGTAGAGGCCGGTTTTGAGCTTATGGAAAAGCGCGCGGACCTCGGCGGGGTTATGCGCGCCGTGATCGGGAAAAAAGTCTCCAGTCGAGGACAAGGGGGCGATAAATAATTCCAAAATGAGGGAAATAAAGGCTTGGAAACCAGCCCCAATGGGACTAGGGTTAATTTTAACGGGTGGCCGGGTGAGGCCACAGGTTCCGCACCTTAGAGTTTATACTTTAAGTTCTGAACGACAGGGTGCCGAGTAAACTCATCCATCCCTTTCAATTGCTGCCGCACATGCCCACGAACACATTCGCGGGAAAATTATATCGGCGCGTACCCAAATAGACTTTGGGACGGAAGGTCCACTTTTTTGCACAACTATAAAAAATCGAAATCATGAAGCAAGCTCCCAATCAAAATCAAAGACGTTCCCGTGGCCGCGGCAATAACCCCAACAATAATAACAACAGTGGTGGCCGCCGCACTTCACGCAATCAGACGTACGAGAGCAATGGACCCGAGGTCAAAGTTCGGGGCAGCGCTCAGCAGGTTCTCGACAAATATCTGCAATTGGCGCGCGATTGCCAATCTGGCGGCGACCGCGTCAAGGCGGAAGCGTACCTGCAGTTTGCTGAGCACTACTACCGCATCGTGAATGTCGATCAAGACGGCAATCAGGCTAAACCGGATCGCCAGCAGTCCTCGGACCGTCAGCAGTCGCCGGACCGTCAGCAGTCGCCGGACCGCCAGCCGTCATCGGACGCGCAGCCTCAGTCTGACCAGAAACCCGCTGAACCTGAAGCGCGCGAAGAGCGTAGCGCGTCGCCGGAAAATCAGTCTGAGCCCGCCAGTGAACAGCGTGCAAAAGAACGCACCCCTAGGGGCCGTGGACGAGGCCGCCCTCAGAATGTAAACGGTGGGGGGGGCGCTGTCGCCGCAGACGCCGCAGGCGTCAATACGGCTCCCACCACCAAAAATGAAGCAACGCTGGCCGCAGAGGCCGCCGCCGCGAACGAAGCAGCACTGAAGGCCACACAAGTCAAAAAACCGGCGCGAAAACCGGTCAAAAAAACCAGTGACGCCAAAGCCCCTGTTGTTGCTGAAACCGAAGTTGTTGAGCGTGATACGGATGGCAAAGAAAAAGCCGTAACGGCTTGATCGCACCTTCGATCTTTTCAAAAAGGCCCCGGCAACAGGCGGGGCCTTTTTTGCGTCAGGTTGGCGTCATGCGTTGTCGTCGCCAAAGGCTTCAATGTCGGTTGCCAGAATGTCGAGCGATTCACCCATCATAGTGGGGTAGCTTTTCCACTGGCCGATGGCCTTGAGGCTCAATCCAACAGGGTCATGGAATCGCCAGCTTTGATGGCGCCGCCTTCAACCACCACGGCGTAAACGCCCATTTGTGTGTGACCGTAGTGTTCCTTTAAGGCGTGCATGACTTTGATGTCGAGCTCACCTGTGTCGGGGTTCACATGTGTGGCTTTGCAGCGTCCGGTGTTTTCGGTGATTTCTAACACGCATTCGCCGACGTGTAGCCGCTTGCCGGGCCACAGAGTTTCCGACCATGCGTCGAGTCCTTCGACCATCAGGTTCATGCGAAAACGCACGGGATCAATCTTTTGTCCGACAAGCTTTTCCAGCGCGCGCAACGATTCCATATTGAGAATCGAAATGGGACCTTTGGTGGTGTCGAAGTAGCCGATGTCTCGGGCTTCGACCAAGGTCGGTATGCCGTCATCGTCAAGCCTGAGGTGTTTCGCCATCGCGCCGGCAATGGCGTTGCGGCCCTCAGCGGTACTCAGTTTGCCTTCGGCGTGCAAGCCATCCGGCGCTTCAAAGCAAAACCGCCCGGCAGCCTCATCGAAACGGCTTTTGACCAGCGCCAGGGCGTGCTCTCTGACCAGCACCAAAAAGTTCGACTTTGGCATCCACCCAGGGGTGTTCACCGCGCCGCCATCGGGACGCGCCAAGGCCCAGTGACGGTCATAGGGCAGGCCTTGGCCAGGGGTTAGGGCGCATGCGCTCAGCTCTTCCATGGACAGGCTTTTGACCGGGTAACGCAAAATTTGGCTCAGGTGCATGCTCGTTTCCTCCCCTTTGTGGGGCCATTATGCACGGGGAAGCTTGCGACGACTAGATTTCAAGACATATCATCTTAAAACAACCGCAAACTGCGAGGCCGGGTCCGGTCGCCACTCAAATTCAGGGGCTGGACGGCGCCGTCGTGAACAAGGAATGTGGACCATGGATTTTGAAAAGTACTCCGAACGCTCCAAAGGGTTTATGCAAGCTGCGCAAACCCTGGCGCAACGTCGCGCCCACCAACAGCTTTTGCCGATTCACCTTCTTCATGTGCTTTTGGAAGACAAAGAAGGCCTGTGCGCCAACTTGATCAATGCCGCAGGCGGCGACGCTAAAAATGCGCTGAAAGCTTCAGACAAAGTCCTCAAAGCTTTGCCCAAGGTTGAAGGCGCTGGAGCGGGACAAACGTATCTGTCCCAAGAACTCGCCCGGGTGATGGAACAAGCCGAACAGGTCGCGGAAAAATCCGGCGACAGCTTCGTCACGGTGGAAAAAATACTCCTGGCGCTGGCTTTGGCGACTGGCGCCGATGCGCAGAAAGTTTTGCAAGATGCGGGCGTCACGCCCCAAGGTCTCAACGGGGCGATTGAAAATATCCGCAAGGGTCGCACCGCCGACAGCGCCACCGCCGAAGACCAGTACGACGCGTTGAAAAAATACGCCCGCGACCTCACCGCCGCTGCGGCGGAAGGCAAGATAGATCCGGTGATCGGCCGCGATGAAGAAATTCGCCGCACCATTCAGGTGCTCAGCCGTCGCACCAAAAATAACCCGGTGCTGATCGGCGAGCCCGGCGTCGGCAAAACCGCCATCATCGAAGGCTTGGCCGTGCGCATCGTGCAAGGCGACGTGCCGGAAAACCTTAAGACCAAGACCTTGATGGTTTTGGATCTCGGCGCACTGGTGGCGGGTGCGAAGTTTCGCGGCGAGTTCGAAGAACGCCTCAAGGCCGTGCTCAAAGACGTTGAAGCCGCAGCCGGGCAGATCATCTTGTTCATCGATGAGATGCACACCCTGGTCGGTGCGGGCGCAGCGGAAGGCTCGATGGATGCCTCCAACCTCATCAAGCCTGCGTTGGCGCGCGGCGAGCTGCATTGCGTCGGCGCGACCACGCTCACCGAATACCGCAAATACGTGGAAAAGGACGCCGCCCTGGCGCGTCGCTTCCAACCGGTGTTCGTATCCGAACCCACCGTCGAAGACACCATTTCGATCTTGCGCGGCATCAAGGAAAAGTACGAACTGCACCACGGCGTGCGCATCCACGACGGCGCGCTGATTTCCGCCGCGACATTGTCAAATCGCTACATCACCGACCGTTTCTTGCCCGACAAAGCCATCGACTTGATGGATGAGGCGGCGTCGCGCGTGCGCATGCAGGTGGATTCTAAGCCCGAAGAGTTGGACGAATTGGATCGCAAAATCATCCAGCTCAAAATCGAGCGCGAAGCGATCAAGAAAGAAGATGACGACGCGTCGAAAAAACGCATGGTGACGCTGGAAGCCGAACTCACCGACCTGGAAGAACGCTCGGCTGGGCTGACGGCTGAATGGGAGGGCGAAAAGAACACCTTGGCGGGCACCACGCGGCTGAAAGAACAGCTCGACCAGGCGCGCATCGATTTGGACAAAGCCATGCGCGAAGGCCAATACGAAGCCGTCGGCGAATTGCAATACCAACGCATCCCGGCCTTGGAAGAACAGCTTGCCAAAGCCGATGACGCGCAAAGCCATCGCATGTTGGATGAGGTTGTGACCGACGCTGATATCGCCACGGTGGTGTCGCGCTGGACCGGCATTCCGGTCGACAAAATGTTGGAATCGGAGCGCGAAAAACTGGTGCACATGGAAGACGGCTTGCGCGCGCGCGTGATTGGTCAGGAAGAAGCCCTGGTCGCCGTGTCCAACGCCGTGCGCCGTGCGCGCGCCGGGCTGCAAGATCAAAATCGTCCCATCGGCTCGTTCTTGTTCTTAGGTCCCACCGGCGTCGGCAAGACCGAACTGACCAAGGCGTTGGCCGAATTTATGTTTGACGACGAAAGTGCATTGCTGCGTATCGACATGTCGGAATACATGGAGAAGCACGCGGTCGCGCGCTTGATCGGGGCGCCGCCGGGCTACGTTGGTTATGACGAAGGTGGCGCGCTGACCGAAGCGGTGCGGCGTCGTCCGTATCAGGTGATCTTGTTCGACGAGGTCGAAAAGGCGCACCCGGACGTGTTCAATGTGTTGCTGCAAGTGCTCGACGACGGGCGCTTGACCGACGGCCAAGGCCGCACGGTGGATTTCCGCAACACCTTGATCGTGCTGACCTCAAATCTTGGTGGCGAAATTCTCGCTCATCAGGAAGACGGTCACGATTCGGCGGAGCTTCGCGAACCGGTGATGGACATCGTGCGCGCGGCGTTTAGGCCAGAGTTTTTGAACCGCCTCGACGAAGTGGTGCTATTCCATCGCCTGTTCCGCGATCACATGGCGGGCATCGTCGATATTCAGTTGGCGCGGTTGCTCGATTTGCTTAAAGACAAAAGCATCGCGCTCAATCTCGACGACGCGGCGCGGGCGTGGCTGGCGGATCATGGCTATGATCCGGTCTACGGCGCAAGGCCGCTCAAACGCATCATCCAACGCGCGCTGCAAAATCCGCTCGCGGGCCTGATCTTGGAAGGCAAAATCAACGACGGCGACACCATCACCGTGTCGGCGGGCGCGGATAGCCTGACCATCAATGGCGAAAGTGTCGGCTCGTGGGCGGCTTAGGCGAAATGGGGGCGGTGTGAAGCGTTCAAGCGTTTATGGGCTGGTGGCGGTGATTTTGGTCATTGCGGGCGGCGGTGCGTTTTTGTGGTGGAGTGAAAAGCTCGACCAAAAGTGCACCGACGCCACGCGCATGCAAAACCTGTTCGCCATCGCCCAGATGGTCGAAGATTATCACGACGAACAAGACCGCTATCCGTTTCAAGGTGACGCCGCAGCGGCGCATGTGGCGCTGGATGAAGCCTTTTTCGATGAGCTGCAGCGCGTTTTGGACGCACCAGAGACACAGCGTTTAATCGACCGGCAAAACGACTTCAGCTACCGCGTCGGTCAAGACGGCTACACGCTGACGACCCATCTGCACGCCTCGGCGCCGCAAACCACGGAACTGGATCCACAGCGCCACCGCCTACAAGTCGGCTCTGCTTACGACCCGGTAGAAAAGCTTTATCCGTTTGTGGACATCTCGGTTAACTCCATTCTCGCCGCATCCCAAGCGGTGGCGGATTACTGTCGCTAGGCATTTAAGAACGCCGTCAGCTCTCTCAAAAACACCTCCGGCGCTTCGGCGTGCAGCCAGTGGCCGGCGCCGGGGATGTGGGCGATGTCCGCGCTTGGAAACAGGCGGGTGATGTCGGCCATGTGGTGGGGCTGGATATAATCTGAGTTCGCCCCGGCGACGAACAGGGTTGGGCCGGTGTAGCTTTGGTGGTGATCTGATGCGGGAAAATCTGCGATTTCATCCATGCCTGCGTCCAGCGCAGCCAAGTTGATGCGCCAGCGAAAGCTGTCGCCTTCGCGCAGCACATTTTGCACCAAGAAACTGCGCACAATCTTGTCGGTAACCACGTCGGCGAGGTGTTCTTCGATATCGGCGCGGCTGTCGCACGCGGCCAGCGGCGCCTCGGCCATGGCGTCGATATACGCACCAAAACCGGTTTCGCGTTCCACCGGGGCGATGTCCACCACCACCAAGCGGGCGACCAGTTCAGGGTGACTGAGGGCCAGCGTCATCGCCGTCTTGCCGCCCATGGAATGACCGAGCACGGTGCACGGACCCAGGGCGTGGCGTTTGATGAAGTCGGCCACGTCGCCGCACATGTCACGGTAATCCATGCCGTCGATCCACGGCGATTCGCCGTGGTTGCGCATGTCCAGCGTGAATACCCGATGGTGCGCGCTGAGGCGTTTGGCGATGGCGCTCCAATTGCGTTTGGAACCGAACAGGCCATGTAGAATGACGATCGGCGCACCGTGCCCTAAGTCTTGGTATGAAAGTTCGACACTCATGGTGTGTCCTGTGTGAGGATAAACGAAAGAGGCCCCATGTTTTACCATGGGGCCTCTTGTTTGGTGAAGAACAAGTCGCCTACACCGTGCAACCGCTCATCAGATCAGCGTTGTGCAACTTGTTGATTGGGATCGCCCAGTGACGCCCATTGAGTGTCGAGGGCTTCGCGGGTGGCTTCGAAACGCGCCATCTCACTGCCTTTGAGCTTTTGGCCAGACGGCATTTTAACGCGCATGGGGTTGACCTTTTTGCCGCGGCGGATGATTTCGTAATGCAGGTGCGGTCCGGTGGATCGTCCGGTGGTGCCGACGTAACCGATAATGTCGCCTTGGCGCACGCGCTTGCCTTTACCGATGCCACGCTTGATGGCTTTCATATGGGCGTAAGCGGTCGAGTATTCGGAATTGTGACGGATGCGCACATACTTGCCGTAACCGCCGTTCCAACCGGCGCTGTCGATGCTGCCGTCGCCCGCGGCGTAAATCGGCGTGCCCCGTGGTGCGGCGAAGTCGGTGCCGGTGTGGAGCTTGGTGTAGCCCAAGATCGGGTGCTTGCGTTTGCCGAACGACGACGACAGGCGCGCGCCGTCGATGGGGGTGCGCATCAAGGCCTTTTTGGCGCTTTGACCTTTTTCGTCGAAGTAGTCGGTGACGCCGTTTTTCAGCGTGTGAAGATAAATGGGCTTGCGCTCGCCCGAAAGCGTCAACGCGGCGAAGACGATTTGTCCGTTGTGCACGACGTTGCCGTCTTCATCGATCTTGCGTTCATACATCACTTCGAAGGCGTCGTTCTTGCGGATGTCGCGCTGGAAATCGACGTCCCAAGAAAACGCGCGCACCAGTTCGGCCATCACGCCGGCCGGCACCCCAGCGTCGGAACCGGCTTTAAAGAGGCTCCAGTCAATCACGCCGTCGGCGCGGGCGTGTTGGGTCTGCAGGGGGCGTTCGATTTCGTGGGCTTTGTAGCCGCCCTCGGGGGCCGGGGCCACGGCAATGCGTTTGGCGTAATCGAGCGGGATTTCAAATCCAGTGAAGCTGTCAGCAACGCCATCCATACCAGACGGCGCAAAATTGACGTCGATGTGTTGCCCGGCTTTCAGGGTGCGTGGATCGTACATGCCTTTGAGGGACCGGATTGCGGCTTCGGCGTCCTGGGCCTTAGCGCCAGCGCGGCGCAAAGCCTTGCTCAAGGTATCGCCCGACTTGATGCGCATGGTGGTTTGATAGGTGGTGGGGGCCGCATTGATTTCAGCGTCATATATAGAGGGCGCGTCGGGGCTCGCCAAGGCGATGGCCGAAGGGCGCTCGCTCGTCAGCGCGTCGAGCGCCGCAGCCGTTGCAGCATTGCCAATCGACATCGGCGCTTTGCCAAGACGTGCGTCGGATGCGCTGTCGTTCGGTTTCGGTACGGCGGCGACACCGTCTGTGTATTGTAAATTGATAACTGCGCCGGCGATCAAGACTGTGGCGACAGCGATTCCTCTTAACATCATATGCTCGAAATCCCCTTAAAAGAGCATGGGCGAATGGCTTCACCCGCATCGGGACGGTGACGGTTTTAAAAAAAGCAAAGACGCACGAATTAATTTATCGGTCCGCCATCTCATCCAGGCTCTTTTAGTGCCAAATCATGGGTTAAAAAGCAAGGATATCTGGGACTTTGTTAAAAGATCGTTGTTAGTTTCACAAATATGCAAAAAAGGGTTTGACTTGGGCAGGGCATGGGCCTAAAAACCGGCCTGTCGCGACGGACTGGCTCCGGTAACACGGAGTTGAAGTTGGTCGCGGTTTTTTGTCCCTGGTCCCCAGGTTTGGGGTGGCGAGGTTGGCGGCTTCGGTTGCTGGTTAAG
>Ga0316204_10001373_pt1 | contig 67166 bp, 59 predicted proteins | sample 6monrhotite_MG_2_FD_205661 | JGI IMG/M metagenome (GOLD analysis project Ga0316204, IMG submission 205661) | Microbial mat bacterial communities from mineral coupon in-situ incubated in ocean water Damariscotta River, Maine, United States -... | ecosystem: Environmental > Aquatic > Marine >... | reverse complement strand
AATCTGCTACGCAACGTGAAGGGCTCGAAGGTCGGCATCAAGAACCGACGACTTGAGGCCGGCTGGAGCGAGCCTTTCCTGTTGAAGATCCTCTCGTCGGGACGGAATTAGACGCGTTTGCCCTGCCCCAGTTGTGGAGGCTGCGTTGGCGGTGCGGCCTCGGCCTGTACCTGGCGCTGAGATCATGCCAGAGCGGTTTCGGTACGGATTGGACTGGGCGCAGGAGGAGGTGGCGGAGGTGGTGGAGTTGCCACAGAGCCCTGAGCGAGGCCGTGTTCGCGCGGCGGCGGCGAAGTACGCGCGCAGCCCATCGACCTCGACGGCCACGGAAACTCGATCATGCGACCGACCGTCATCGGCCCCGACCTCGTCCCCGTCGTGACCGACCGCGAGGCAGCCGAGCGTCTCCCCGCGCTATCCGTCCTCTCGGTGATCGCCCACGGGCGCTCAAAGCACGCGTTCGACGTCGGGCGCGCCGGTCTGTACGGCGCCGCATCGGTCGACGGTCCCGAGCGCGTCTTGTACAATGACATTGTCCTTCACCACCTCGACGCTGCGGCCCGGGTCGCGCTGGAACCTATGGCGATCAATCTCAAGCAGCCCTACGAGCCCCAGATCGAGTTGTATCGGAAGATCTTCGCGGAGGAGAAGAGCAAGCTCCAAGACGAAGCGATGCGGGAAGGGAAGCTCAAGGGAAAACTCGAAGGCAAGCTCGAGACCCTGTCGGCCGTGCTCGAAGCGCGGGGCTTCCGGCTCGACGATGCCCTCCGCACCCGCCTGCAGTCCTACGATGCCGCCGAGCTCGACGCCCTCGTCGTCCGCGCGACACAGATCGACAACATCGACGACCTCATCCAAGTCTGAGCGCTGCGGCTACGAGCGTGACCTCGTGCGCCGCCGATCGAGCCCGGCTTACTGGCGCCCGGTTCGAATCTCCACCACGCCGGCAAACATCAGGGGATGATACCCGCGCCGACCAGTCCCGCCGCGATCCACCTGTCCCTGCACGCACTGCGTTCTCGCCCCGCCGCACACCACCCCCTACGCTGCCGACGTCGATGCCGTCGCAGCTACACGAGGTGCTCGTCGCTATGGTCCGCGACAGCGAACCGCTTGCCCGCGTTCTCGCGGAGTGGGCGAGCGGTGCCCCGCTTGCGGCAGACCTCCAGCTGCGGACGCGCGACCAAGCCTACAGCGATGTTCAACCGCCCGAGTATCGAGCCGATCTCGTGCTCGAGCTCGTACGAGACGGTCAAGAGAAGCCGACGTCGATGATGATCCTCGAGGTCCAGCTCGACCGCGACGCCGACAAGCGCCGCACCTGGCCCGCCTGCCAAGCCGTACTTCGGGCTCAGTACGCTTGCCCCACCATGGTCGTCGTGCTCGCGCCTGACCAGGGCGTCGCTCGGTGGTGTGCTCAGCCTATCGACCTCGACGGCCACGGCAACTCCGTGGTGCGGCCGACCGTCATCGGCCCCGACCTCGTCCCCGTCATCACCGATCGCGAGGCCGCCGAGCGTCTCCCTGCATTGTCCGTGCTGTCGGTGATTGCCCACGGGCGCTCGAAGCACGCCCTCGACGTCGGGCGCGCCGGCCTCCACGCCGCCGGCTCGGTCGACGGTCCCGAGCGCGTCTTGTACAATGACATCGTCCTTCACTACCTCGACGCCGCGGCCCGAACAGCGCTGGAACCCATGGCCATCAACCTCAAGCAACCCTACGAACCCCTAAGCGACTTCTATCGGAAGCAGTTCGCGGAGGAGAGAGCCCGGATCCGACGTGAGGTCGAGAACGAGGTCAAACTCGAGGTCGAGAAAGAGGTCAAGCTCGAGGGCAAGCTCGAGGGCAAGCTCGAGACCCTGTCGGCCGTGCTCGAAGCGCGTGGTTTCCGGCTCGACGACGCCCTTCGCACGCGCCTCCAGTCCTACGACGCCGCCGAACTCGACGCGCTCGTCGTCCGGGCGACGGAGGTCGACGACATCGACGACCTGCTCCAAGCCTGAGTGCTGTCGTCTGTAAGCGACGTGGGCGCCTCGGACCAAGCACGCCCTCGTGTTCCAGGGTCTGCCCAGAGATGTCCCCATCGCGGCGCGGGCCTCCTTCACGCACTCGCCGGCAGGGTGAACCTCGAGTCCCAAATACGACAGCGACTCTCGCTACGGACACGCGCTGCCAGGCGAGCCGCAGTACCCGATGCAGACGCAGACCTGGCTCCCGCTGCACTGGGTTCCGCCGCTGCACGAACCGTAGTTCCCCCAGCCGCACGATGCATTGCACGTGCGAGTGCGCGAACCACCACCGCAGTTGGCACAACCGCTGTCCGTATCGGTGGCACCCGGTGAGCAGACACCTTCTCCGCTGCAGCTGCTCCATCCGCCCCAGCCGCAGCCGCCGTCGCAGGTGCGGGTTCGGGTGCCGCAGTTGCCACACGACTCTTCGTCGACCTCTCCGGGCGCGCACGTGCCTTCACCGCCGCAGCTCCCCCACGAGTTCCAGCCGCAGCTTCCGCTGCAGGTACGGCTTCGGGTGCCGCAGTTGCCACAGGCCTCTTGCTCGGAGCCTCCAGCCGCACACTCGCCCTGGTTGTTGCAGCTGCCCCAGGCGTTCCAGCCACACGACGCGCTGCAGGTTCGGTCGCGGGTGCCACAGTTACCGCATCCTTCGCTGCCTACTGCACCCACGGCGCAGACTCCTTCTCCTGTGCAGCTGCCCCAGGCATCCCAGCCACAACTCGCGCTGCAGATGCGCTCGCGGGAACCGCAGTTGCCACAGTCTTCGTCCTGGGTGCTCGCAGCGGCGCAGGTGCCTTCGCCCGTGCAGCTACTCCACGCGCCCCACAGACAGTCGGGCGTGCAGGTGCGGCTTCGTGTTCCGCACTGGCCGCACGACTCTTCTTCAACCTCGCCCGCAGCGCAGGGAGCTGTGTCGCCACAGCCCGAGCCGACGCAGCCCTCGATGTCGAAGCTGCAGTCGCCGGCACAGGCCAGGGTTCCGCCGGCGTCGAATCCCAAGTCGGCGCACTGGTTGTTGTTCAGGTCGAGCTGGTCACAGCTCTCGCTGCCCTCTTGGGCACCGTTTCCGCAGGTGTTGCAGTCCGAGGTGTCGAGGGTGCAGGAGGCGCTGCAGGAGACTTCGCCTTCCGCAAAGCCTTCGCTGGCGCAGGTGTTGCCTCCGAGGTCGGCGGCGTCACAGTCCTCGGCTCCGCTGGCGGTTCCGTCACCACAGGTGGAGCAGTTGCTGGTGTCGAACGAGCAGTCGGCAGCACAGCCGAGCGCGCCGGCTTCGAAGCCAAGCGACTGACAGCTCTGTTCTGCGAGGTCTGAGCTGTCACATGCCTCGGTACCCTCGCGTTCGCCATTGCCACAGGCTGCGCAGCCGGAGGTGTCGACCACACATCCTGGAAGGCAGCCGAGCTCGCCGTCCTCGAAGCCGACATCCGAGCAACCCAGCCCGCCAACGTCGTCACCATCGCAAGCTTCGGGTGGGGTGATGGATCCGTCGCCGCAGGCCGAGCAGCTCGAGAATTCGATGCGGCAGTCGTCGGTGCAGCCCAGGGGCTCGGTGGGCTCTCCCAGGCCAACGTCCGCGCAGTCGTCCATGTCGCCAAAGGCTGTGCCGTCACACTCTTCGGCGCTGTCGATCTCCCCGTTGCCACACTGGTTGCACAGGCTCACATCGAGCGTGCAGTCCGGGTTGCACCGGAGGTTTCCGTCGGCGAAGCCTTCGCTGGCACAGGTGGCGTCGGCCAAGTCGGCGGCGTCGCAAGCTTCGTCCGCTTCTTGGACCCCGTTCCCACACTCGGAGGGCGGGGCGTCGCCGTCGGTTTCTCCCCCGGTTGGCTCGCCGCTGTTTCCGGTGCCGCCGCTGGCGTCGCCCGGAGGCACGCACAGATCTGCCAAGCCGCCCGGAGCGAGTTCACCGTAGCGGCGGCCCGATGCGCACTCCGCATCGGGAAAGCTGCAATGCCCGGTGGCTTCGCACGTGCCGCCGTTGGCCCCGTCGGCGCACGAGCTGTCGTCCAAGCAACGAAACACCGCCGGTTGGGTGCAGGAGGTCAGCACCAACGCGAACAACATCCAACACAACCGCTCCACCCCTAGAGGATGCCATGAACGCCCGCGCCGCAGCAGGTGCTTGCGGGTTTCCCCGGGTATCGGATACCGTAGAAACATGCGGATGGGATTGGTGGTTCGGCGACATGTATGGGTGGGTGTGCTTGCGCTTGGCGGTTGCGGCGGTGCCGCGGCACCCGAAGACTCGGGCGGCGACGGCAGTGGGTTGACCGGACTTCCGACGGCGACCGCCACGGACGGCGGCTCTGGTGGCGAATCTGAGAGCGATTCTGAGAGCGAAAGCGACAGCCAGTCCGGCGAATCTCAGGGAACAAACCCGTCCGGGACCTCGGGTGAGACCGCGGGAACCAACGAGACGGACGACGACGACGGGCCGAAGTTCGACCTCCCCAACCCCGACGGCGGCAGTGCGTGTGGCGGGTCGAAGGGCGGCGGCGGTGGCGGCGGCTCCGAGACATTCTCCTACATCTGGATCGCCAACAGCGGCCAGGGCGCAGTCTCCAAGATCAACACGCAGACGATGGTGGAGGAGGGGCGGTACCTGACCCGCTCGGACAGCGCCGGTTCGCCCTCTCGCACCTCGGTCAACCTCAACGGCAACATGGCGGTCGCCAACCGGAGCGGCGGCATCACGGCCTACTGGGCCAACCCAGAGGACTGCGACCCGACGACCAACGGCGTGGCGGGTTTGCAGACCTCGGCCAACGGCGGCGACATTTTGCCGTGGGGACAGGACGACTGCCTGCGCTGGTCCACCCCGATCAACGCGACGTCGAACCGTCCTGCCGCATGGGCACCGGGTGTTTGGAGCGATACCGAATGCCGCTACGTCGACAACAAGTTCTGGACCGCAGCACGCGGGGGGGATGACCCAGGCACGCGCGTGATGCTGCTCGATGGTGAGACGGGCATCGTTGAAGAGACGATCCAGATCCCCGAGTTCACAAGCATCACCTACGGCGGTGCGGTCGATGGCGACGGCAACTTCTGGGGACACCAGAGCGGGGGCAGCCAGCTGTTCTTCGTCGACCGGGAGACGATGCAGTATCAGATCTTCGCGGGGCCCGGCGACAGCTACGGCATCGCGGTCGATGACAATGGGTTCCCCTGGACCTGCTACCTCGGCGTGCACCGGCTCGACCCCGCCACCGGGATCTGGGAGCACAACAACACGCTCAACAGTTCGTACGGCGGCTGCATGAGCGACGGCAACGGCACGATGTGGCTGTCCCACAACCCGCTGCTGGGCATCGACATCAACACGATGCAGCAGGTGCAGAGCATCCCGATCCCGCAGGACATTCACGGGGTCAGCATCGACTTCGACGGGTTCGTGTGGGGCGTGCCAATCAATGGCAGCGTCGCGTACCGGATCGACCCGGTCACCCAAGCTGTCGACACCTTCACGGGACTCGTCACCGCGTACACGTACAGCGACATGACGGGCTTCGCGTTGGCCAACGCCGGCTCCCCCAGCGGCTGATACCCAGGGGCGAGCTTGGACAAGCCGGACCGGAGAGTGGGACTCGCCGGTTCGGCTTCTTTGTGCGTGCTCGCGAGCTCCTCGTCTGCCTCGACGGGGAACCCGCGCCTTCGTTTTTGGTCTCACTCCTGTGAAGCGGGGTTGTACGTGTCCAGAACGCCGAAGTTCCCGGTGAATCGAGCCGGGCCGGGTCCTCGCCAGACGCGCAGGTTGGTCCCCTGATTGCACCAGTGGCGGGGCACTTTTCTTCGAGAAACTCGGAAGCGACTGCAGTGATGGTGTCCCATACTGCACACCATGCGAGGACACCGGAGTACCCCACGCACGTTGGCCGCCGTCTTGGCAGCCGCAGTCGGATTCATCGCGACGCCAGCGCTCGCGACAGTTCCCGCGGCGCAAGCCGCCAAGCAAGCTGCCAAGCAAGCGCAGCAGGAGACCAAGCAGGTCGCCAACGTCAAGGTGGAGATCCGCCAGGAGAGCGGTGAGGTCGTCAAAGGCTCGACCCAGCTCGAGTGGAACGAAGACGGAACCCTGTCGATCGAGCAGGACGGCACGGACCACAAGCTCAACCTCCGCGTCGAGCGGGAGGGCAACAGCAAGAAGGTGAGCATCACCGTCGCGTACAGCCGGGGCGGTGAGGACATCGTCGCTCCGTACGCTTTCGACGCGAAAGTGAAGAAGCGTGAGGTTGTGCGCATCGAGGGCAACCTGGCGATCGCCGTCACGGTCACACCCACGAAGGTCGCAGCCGCCAAAGAAGACAAGGGCGAAGACAAGCCCAAGCTGGACCTCTCGGGCGACGACGACGATCCGCTCGCGGGTCTCGACTGATCAACGCCCTCGAGCGGTTGATGCCCGCGCAAGGTTCGCGCGCGAGGTTGCGTTGGCGCAGCGGCGCCTCATGTTGCTAGCATGGGTCGCGCCAAGTCTGCTTTCGAGCGCGCATGTCCGCAGTGCGGGCAGCGCAACGGGATTCCCGCCAACCATGTCTCTGACGTGGGGCGTTGCGGGGCGTGCAAGGCGGATCTGCCGGCAGCATCGGCACCCATCGACGTGTCGCCGGCGGACTTCGACAAGTTGATCGCACAGGCCAAGGTGCCCGTGCTCGTCGACTTCTGGGCGCCTTGGTGCGGGCCGTGTCGCATGGCAGCTCCAGCCGTCAAACAGGCCGCCACGGCGCTGGCTGGCAAGGCGATCGTCGTGAAGGTGAACACGCAGGACCACCCCGAGTTGGCTCAGCGTTATCAGGTTCGCGGCATCCCGATGTTCGCGGCGTTCGAAGGCGGCACGATGGCCCGCAAGCATATGGGCATGGCGCCCGCCGGAGAGCTCCAGCGGCTCGCGCTGGGCTGACCGTGCGTCGGGCCCATCCGCGCAGATCTTTCGGAGCTTTGGGCCCGAGGCGACCCCACGCTCTTCAATGACATGGCATCGCTACCGCAGGCTCCCAACGACACGAAGAAGCTCTTTCGCGATTGCGGCACGTGATCGCAGACCTTCGGTCGCGTGCTCGACCGAGAGTTTGGCCATCCGACGGACGTCCATGAGCGGGCGCTCTCGCGGCTGGCAGGAGGCATCGCCAACAAGGGCCACCAATGCGGGATGTTGTGGGGGGCGACGATGGCGGTGGGTGCAGAGGCCTCGCGCCGTTGCGATGTGCCGGGGGAGGCCGTTGGGCTCGCACTCGCGGCGACCCGCCAGGTCGTCGCGTCGTTCGAGGACCGAAGCCATACGATCGACTGCCGAGACGTCACCGGTCGCAACCTCGACACGTTTCGTGGGCTGGTCGGGCTGATGTTCGAGACGTTCCGCAAAGGCATGGACAACAGCCGGTGTTTCGTCCTGGCCGAGGCATGGACGCCCGAAGTGATCGAGGCCGCGCGCGACGGACTCGCCGACGACCGCGCGCACGGGCACACATCGCGCAGCTGTGCTTCTGAGGTCGTCGCGAAGATGGGCGGCACGGACGAAGAAACGATCATGGCCGCAGGCTTTGGCGGCGGATTGGGACTCAGCGGCCACGCGTGCGGTGCCTTGGCGGCGGCGATGTGGATGAAGGGGCTGCAGTGGTGCCGTGCTCATCCCGGGAAGTCGCCGGGGCCGTGGACGGATACGGGGGACAAGCACACGCTTGCGGTGTTTGCCGAAGCGACCGCCGGAGAGTTTTCGTGCCGGTCGATCTGCGGACGTGCGTTTGAGAGCGTTGATGCCCACACGCAGTTCGTGGAGGACGGAGGGTGCGGCGCGCTGATCGACGCCCTCGCGGAGTCTTGAACGCGCCGCGCTGATCGTCTCGTTGGGGCGGCGGCTGGCCGCGATTCAGGCGCAGTCGATGTCGGCACCGCACTCGGTCGCGATCGGAGCGTCAGCCAACGCCTGGCTGACGCAGGCCAAGTCTGCGCATGCTTCCAAAGGTGCGGCTGCGTGAAGGGTGACGTCCGAGAGTGTCGTGCAAGCATCGAAGAACCCCGTCCGGTCTTGTTGCGACCGCCATGCGGGGAGGACCTTCAGGGAGAGCTCTTCCTTCTCGTCTGCTTCAGGGCCCGTGCTCACTTCGATGTACTCGAACGTGACGTCGTCCTCGATCGCGAGCAGGACACAAGTCTCGACCGAAGCCAGGAAACAACCCTCTGTGCCACCGTGTTCCGCACACGCGTCCCGATCGAGTACTCCGCAGTCACGCTCCGAGTCGGGGAAGAAATCGTGGTCGCAGACGGCGGGGACATCGATGCCGTCGGTGTCGGTGTCGGTGTCGGTGTCGAGAGACCCACCGGTGGTGGTGTCCTCCGCAGTGGTCGGTTCGATGCCGGATGTGGAAGTTGTGGTTGTGCTCTCCCCTGAACCTCGGCTCGTCGAGGTCGCACGATGGCCCGAGCCGGAGGAGCACACGTCAACACTGGGATCGCAGTCGGGTCCAGTCGAAGCCGACCGCGGCGGGATCTCACCGCCGGTCGTGTCGTCGCTGCTGCCTCCACCTTCCCCCGGCCCTAGATCACACCCGGCAAGAGCGAGCTGACTCGCCACCATGAACAACGACACCCGGACTACGCGATTTAACTTCATGCGGGGTGGTAGTGCACGACAAGTGCCAACCTCGCGGCCGCGTATTCCCAGGGGAATCGGTCCTTGCTCGACGAGCGCCACATGTGACAGAGCCGGACGGCAGTCACACAGACTGCGCAGCCGCAGCTCCGTCCGTCCCCTCGGCCCGGAGTCTCTCGCGAGCGACCGTGCGTCAGTCCGCGTACGTGACCGCGAGCTCCGCGAGGCGGTAGCTGTTGATGCGGTGGTTGTGCAGATGAAAGTGCACGGGGGTTCCTTCGGGAACGTCGAGCGTCGAGACCCATTGCTCGTCGAGGAAGTTCGCCTACAATTGCTGTCGCGACGGTTGTTTAAATCTGGGCAGGCGTCACGTTCACCACGCCCGAAATCGCCGGGCCGATTGGCGGCTTTCTGCTGTTGGGATTATGGGGGCTTTGGCTGCTATTTTGCCTGGGGTGCGCGGTTGTGGTGGCCGGGAGTTCGATGAGCCCGCGAGGGACAAACAGCGGGAGCTGCTTGGGCTCGGGCGCAGGTTCGTCACCGCGAGGCACGACCGACGAGGGCAGTGCGTGGTGGGCCGACAGCACGCCGTAGTACACAACCGTGTGGGCCCTGGGCGGAGGCACGAACGCACACAGCCGGGCAAGGAAGGTGTGCGGGGTCATCTGGGCGTAGGTGGCCCCAAAGCGGTTGGGTTTCTTGAAGTGCACCCGAACCTGTCCGTCGATGGTCCGCTGCACGGCGTCGAGGGCAAACGGCGGTCGCAGGAGATAGCGGCACACTCGCTCGAGGCGCTTGCGGTCTCGGCCAAATGCGGTGACGGCCGCGTGCAGCTGCATGCCGAAGCCGCGCACGAGCATCGGCGAGGACGGTCGTGATTCGCTAGGCGAGGGTCCCGCCGAGCCATGCGGGGTAGCCGGGCACGAAGCACTCGCCGAACGCGACCAACGCCGCACCCGCTTGGCCGGCTTCGATGATCGATGCGATCACGCGCTGCGTCGTCGCGTCGGTGTCGAAAAGGGCGGGGGCGATCTGTGCCGCGGCGATGCGAAGGACGGTCACGGGTCAGAGACTACCGACTTGGACGGGTCCACGACCACGTCTCTCGGTGTGTTCCTTGCCGTCGCTGGTTCCGGCAACGGTGGCGGCTAGCGTGTCGTCCGTCCGCGCGTAGTGCACCGACGGCGGGCAGTCGTGGGCGGGGTCGGTGAATCGGGCCCACGTAGCGCCAGTCATCGTCGCCCGTGCATCGGTGTCGCCCGCCCCCGACGTGTTTCACGCGCTAGATCCTAGCGCCTCGAAGTCGAGTCGTCGTGCGGGTGGAAGAGCGCCGGACGCGTCGAGTTTGGACCACAATGAGGCGGCGAGTGACCTGAGGCTGCGACCATCCGGCTTGGGGAGCCACTTGGCTGCTTGCAAGGCCGAAGCCGCCGCGAGGTCAGTCCAGTCGGCACGTTCGGGTTCTTCAGCGGCAAGGCGGCGCAAGGCATCGAATGAGCGACGCATCCGCTGGGGGGCAAGGGTGGGTCGGTGCCGCTGCGCGTCCCACGGGCCCAGAAAGACCGCGGCGAGCGAAGTCGCCCACGCTGCTCGCCAGTTCCAGTCGGCGTAGGCGCCGAAGCGGTGCGAATGCTGCGGGCTTGTTTCCCCGACCGCTCCGCGGCGTTGGAAAACTGCGTCGAGCAGGGCGAAATGTCGCGGCTCGACTTCGTCGACACGGCGGGACCCGGTTCCGTGAAGCCATGATCTGACGGCAGCTCGAGCGCGGCGCAGCCGGATATAGAGATCTCCTAGCTGTGAGAACAGGGCCTGCAAGATCTGCTCATTCGCGTCCAGGGCCAGGTCATTCTCGCTTCGGGAACCCAGCGTTTCGAGCAAATCGTAAGCAGCGTCTCGGATTCGATCGGCCAAGGTGTTTGCCTCGGGCAACCGATCGAGGAGATACAACATTTCCGCTTCTCGTAGCCCACCGAAGAGCACGTCCTCAATTTCGAAGTCTCTCTCCAGAGCCTCGTTGGCTCGGCGATAGCCATCCAGAGCTGCCACGTAACGTCCCCGCACGCGGTCGCAATCCGCATGGAAGAACAATACACGGAACAACCAGTGTCTTGAGACCTCGAGTGGAAGCAAACAGGCGTATGTCCGGCTGAAAGCAACCTGCGCTTGGGCATGGTCGCCTGCGTTGCGCGCCGCAAAGCCGTATGCCTCGAGTGCCTTCGCTGTCGCGACCACCGTGTCGTCTTCGAGCGAAGAGTCCTCGAGTTCTGGCCGAGTGTCGATCGCTGCGAGTGCTTCTCTTCTCTCTTCCCTCGTGAGGTTGGCGACCGTTAACCTCCGTGCGCGGAGTTGCAATGCCTCGGCCCAGGTCCGAACTCCATCCTCTTCAGGCTGTCGACGACTCCACGCGAGTGAGACCTCATGCAGCTGAGGCACCTCGTCGAACAGCCGTTTCGCAGCCGCCCTCCGATCGGAAGATTGAATTGTGTCGAGCGCGTACTGGACAGCCCCTGGCGGAGGCATTGGCGGTGGAGATGCAGGCACCGGTGTGTTTGCCAAGGTGACCACAGAGGGGTCAAGGTCGAGTCTGGCGGCGCGAATGAGCGACTCACTTCGATCGGACCCCACGGCTTCAGCTTCCGGCCACGGCACGGGCCGGCCATCGACGGTCGCTGCATCGAAGGGGACCACGGGAGGATTGAGGAGAAGTACGGGCTGGTTCGAACCGGCCTCGGTCCAGGCGATGAGGAGCTTCCAGACGTCGACTTCATGTGAAGCGGTGAGCCAGACTGGCTCTGGCGAGCGTAGTGACGACACCAACGCCTGGTAGTCGAGGGTTCGTACCGTCATTGCACCTACAGCACGAACAAGAAGCTCTTCGTTACTGGAGTCGCAGAACAGAGCAACCAGCTGCTTCGACCGCATCGCTTCCGTGGCTTGAGTCACCGCGAAGCGGGGGGCGAAAGGAGGGACTTCGATGCGGTGTGAAACCCAGTCCAAGAAATCCGGAGCCTGCGCTCGTATCGCGCTCACGTGGGCGTCGAATGCCCACAGGAACAGTTGGAGCTTTCGTTCGCGGACGATGGGGCGGTGCAGGTTCAGCCACGTGAGTTCGTCGGCGTACTCGAGGAGGACGACGCGGGACCCGCTGGGAACCGTCATGAGCGTTCGCGGGTCCGTGGACACATGCAGTTGCGCATCCTCATCCTGCAGCTCCTCAAGCAACGGCCGTGCTGCGCCCCAATGCGTCCCGTTGAGGCCAACGATGAGACCCCCATGGCTGACCGAAACAATCGTCCGGAGCTGCCGACGCCACTGGGCTAGCGGTCCGTCTGGAGCAGGCTCAGGGTCAGGAGGCTGTGGGGGAGGTACCACGTGGACTCGTTGGGGTACGCGAGGAGAAGGTGTTTCTCGAGGAGGCGAAGTGCGACCTCTCCACCTGGGAGGCGGTGTTCAGGATCGTCGTAGACGGCCTGCAGAAGTACGAGTTCATCCTTGTTCAGGCCGCTCTCTTTGTCGCGTCGCTGGGAGTCGACAACTTTGGCAACGGTATCTTCGGCCAACGGACTCTTGGGATGCATCAGGCCTTGGACGGCGAGTTCTCGGATGAGGCGCATGAAGTCACGGAGCCGACCTCCAGAACACCATGCGAGCTTGCGAACTCGGTCGTCAAAGAGAGTTCCAGCGGGCGCTGGCCGATTCAGCGCCTTGAGGCGACGTGCGACGAGCTCGACAAAGAACTCGACTCCCGGGCCGGGTTGGCTTGGCTGTTCGGGGCTCGCCACGGGTATGTTGGCGAGTTCGAAGGTCTGGTCGAGGCGAAGCCGGCTTCGATAACGTTGGACCAGAGAAAGGTCCATGGAGACGACGATGTCGCATCGCAGTTCCTTGAGGAGGTTGGACTCGACGAAGAGGCCGGAAAACGCGTCCATTGCAAGGACGCGATCGAGTCCGTCGACGACGAGTACGAGCTTTCGGCCGTATGCTGCATCGAGGCCGGCGACGATGTTGTTTGTCGCGTCGAGAACGTCCCGGACTCGCTGGTCTTGGTCGGAAGTGCGCGAGCGGTCCCTCCGGCCGAGCTTCCACTGCCAAGACGTAGCGTCCCTCGCAGCTTCAAGAGCTTTGAGTGCTGCTCCCGCGGCGGCTCCGCCAAACATCCCGCCTGCGACTACGGCCATCCCGCCGGCCAGTTTTCCTACATCGATCGAGCCGCCTGGGCCTTGGTTTTCGCTCAGTGTTCCGAGAGCCGCGGCCAAGCGCTCTGGCTCGCCCTTCCACTCGTGGCCGAAACGGTCTGAGCCTGCGCGGACGAGGGCCAGACCGAGCAGGCCCACCAGTTCCCATGGCTGAAGGTGGTCGAGTGCCCCGGGATCGCGCACCCGGCCCTCGAAGTGCCGCCACAAGTCGAGGTACACGACGAGAGCGTCATCAGTCAGCCGGCCGCAGGCCGCGAGGAGCTCGGTGCTCTTCCCGCTTCCAACGCCACCTGCGACCCCGTAACACATGAACCCGATCGGAAGCCGAAGACGCGCATCGAGTTCCGACATCGGGTTGTAGCGTGACCGCTCGGCTCGAAGCGTGGGATCCGTGACCGGTTCCAGCGGGTCGAAGCTCCCGTGGACAGCCTTCCAGAACGCCGTAGCGTCGATGGGTTGGGTGTTCACTGGGCTAGCATAGCGCGGCAGTCGTCCGCTGCGCCATCGTAGGGGGTTCGAGATGCTCGTCGGACCAGCCGCCACTTGAGTCCCCTGAGACTGCCTGCACCGACCGGTGCCGGGCGATACGCTGCCTCCGGGGTCTCGCAGCGGCGTGCTGCCATCTCTCGCGCCCGCTGTTTGCGCTGACTTCCATGCGGCGAGGTGAAAGAGAAGTGGAAAAATCGAGGGCCGCTCGGGTAGCGGAGCAGCTCACGCCTCGTCCTATCGTGTCACACCAGGAGCATGAGGTTCTTCGCAATCCGCTGCGCCGGGCTTCTCGGTGGGCAGCTCGTCGTTGGGCCCCGGGAGCAGCGCCATGAACTCTGCCCAACCTTGCGCTCGGCAGAACGGACCACGCGTTCGACCCTAGCAGTACCCTCGAGCCAGCACTCGCCGCGAGCACGAAAAAGGCGGCACACACGAAACCGTGTGGCCGCCCTTGAGGCTCAGAGCTCGCGTGCGATCTACAGCCCGCGAACAAACGCGACGACGTCGTCGATCTCTTTATTCGTGAACTTCTTCTTGTACGACTTCATCTTCGTCCCCGGCACGCCGCTGACCACAGCCGACTGGATCTTCGACTTCCCAAGACCCGACAGCCCCGTGACGCCAAGTTTCCGTCCGAACGCCGTGTCGCCCTTGGCGTTTAAGCGAAATGAAATGGGAAAAAGCAGGGGCGGAGGAGTAGGGCGGGCTGCGAGAGAGCGGGGTCGTTGCGCAGGAGGCGTGCGGCCGGGTGTGGATTGGGGACTGAGCCTCGGAGAGCGAAGGCATCGGGAGCGAAAAGCGGGCCGCGAACCGCAGCGCGGAGCCAGCGGAGGCAAAACCCACGCACGCCGAGACGAGCCGGGGCAAAGCCGACGCGCATCCACAGGCCCAGCTCAGAGCGTTCAGGGCACAGCCGAGAAGAGCAGGAGTTGTCCGGTCGCAGGCCGCCGTCGGCTGCGCGCGGCCTGCTCTGGTGTTCGTCCAAGGCGCTGCACAGCCGCTATCGTATCAGTTCGCATGTCCGGCCCCGTCTTGCGAATCCGGACCCCGAGGTCTCAGATTGGCGCGCTCGGAGCCGGGGCTTGGCGGCCGTAGTGCGGCCGGTCTTGGCGAGAACGTAGGACCAAGTAGAAGGCAAACGCTGTGGCCACCCCAGGCGCAACACTCAGCGGGATGGCGATCCAACCGTGCCGGACTCCGTATCGGCGTCGTTCGTAGAGTACCCAAGTGGTCAGGACCAGCGCGCAGAAGATCGCATCGATCGCGTACCCGGACGCGAACGGATTCACGAACCCCGCCGCAAACCCGCCCACAACATCTCCTGTCTCGAGGGCCGCGGGAACGACCAGCGCGGCGAATGCGACGGCGAACGCACCGCCGAGCAGCAGACTGATGACCTCGAAGACTTGGGTGTCTCGGCTACGAACCGCGGAGCCCGTCATGCGGCGACCTTATCGCGCTGCGGCGGGCTGCGGCTCGCCAACCGACAGCGCGCGCGTCTGGGCAATTGCCACGCCGCCAATTTCGGGCGGTCTTCATCGGCGTGCAACGCCACCGAGATGCGCCGCGATCGCACAACCGGTGGTCTCGGCGCGTGGCTCGTTGCCGGTGTTGGACAGTTCGTGCTAACTGCTTGATGTGTTCACTCGGAGGAACGAGCGCCTTCTTCTCTGGGTGGGGCTAGGCCTGGTTCTGATGCCGTGCGCGTGTGGGCCTCAGACGCGAAGCACGTCGCTCTCGCTGCCGAGGCAAAGCACGAAGGCGAGCGTTTCGCAGGACGTCCGCGCGGCCGTCCAGGTCTTCGTTGATCGATATCAGCGACGATTCGACCTGGCGGCCTTCTTGACGCTCTACGCCGATGAGGTTGTCTTTCACGACCATCGCCTCAATGTCACCGTTGAGGGGCGAGACGCGCTTGGGGAGTTCCTGGACTGGGGCAATCCCGAGTTTGAGCTGCAAGACCCGAGCGCCGGAACGCTGACGGTTGACGAAGTGGAGGTCGAGGGGCGAAGGGCCGAGCTTCGCGGGTCCTTTCTACCGTTTCGCTGGCGTGGGGAGAGCTACGGGACAATGTCCTTTCGTATTCAGCTCCGGTTCGACGAAGAGCTGCGGATCGTTCGGCAGGACGACTGGATCGAGTATCCGCCTGGTCTCCTTGGGGTCGAATCGACCGCGGGCGTTTAAGCGAAATGAAAAGGGAAAAAGCAGGGGCGGAGGAGTAGGGCGGGCTGCGAGTGAGCGGGGTCGTTGCGCAGGAGGCGTGCGGCCGCGTGTGGATTGGGGAGTGAGCCTCGGAGAGGGAAGGCATCGGGAGCGAAAAGCGGGCCGCGAAGCGCAGCGGGGAGCCAGCGGAGGCAAAACCCAGGCACGCCGAGAGGAGACGAGGCGGGGCAAAGCCGACGCGCATCCACAGGCCCAGCGCAGAGGGTTCAGGGCACAGCGGAGAAGAGCAGGAGTTGTCCGGTCGCAGGCCGACGCGGCGGTGGGCGAGCACGATGAAGCTCGGCGGCGATGTCCTCGGGGGTGGTGACGAAGCGAGTGACCTTCATGGGCCCACTGCAGCGGGCGCACACCGAGATGTCGATGCGAAACACGCGGGCCAGGAGCGTCATCCAGGACAGCCGAGAAGGAGCAGCATCACGGAGCTGAGCGTCGAGTAGGTTTGTGGTGGCCGGGAGTTCGATGAGCCCGCGAGGGACAAACAGCGCGAGCTGCTGGGGCTCGGGCGCAGGTTCGTCACCGCGAGGCACGACCGGCGAGCGCAGTGCGTGGTGGGCCGACAGCACGCCGTAGTACACAACCGTGTGGGCCCTGGACGCAGGCGACGAGCGCACACAGCCGGGCAAGGAAGGTGTGCGGGGTCATCCGGGCGTAGGTGGCCCCAAAGCGGTTGGGTTTCTTGAAGTGCACCCGAACCTGTCCGTCGACGGTCCGCTGCACGGCGTCGAGGGCAAACGGCGGTCGCAGGAGATAGCGGCACACTCGCTCGAGGCGCTTGCGGTCTCGGCCAGTGCTCGCGCACCAGCGCGAGAGCGTCGCTGCCCTGGGTGCTGCGCGGAACGTACCGCGCCCGGGCATGACAACTGGCCACTCCACGGCACTGCTGATGCGCGCGCCGGGCCGCTCGCGCAGCGCCGTATTTTCCGGCGCTTGTACGGCGCTCCGTTGGCCCCATGGCCCAGGCGTGGGCCGGCTTGGCCAGGACCCAGGCTGTGTCGGGCATGGCGCCGGCGGGCGAGCTCCAACGACTCGCGCTCGGGTGACCGGCTCTTCGAGGGTCCGGCCGAGCCGTCGACGGTCGCCTTGAGGCCGTTCGAGTGATCCGCCTGCGCCAGCCTGCTGCGTGGGCGACAAGATGCAGGAACCTTGTGACCTGCGAAGTTGTCCTTGAAGACCCCAGGCACCCAGACGAAGAAGCGGCTATACATCGCGGCTGCGCTGATGCTCGTGGGCGCGGCAGCTTGGTGGTGGGCGAGGCCGCCCGAGTATCCGTCGGTTCGAGTCGGTCCCGGGGTTGTCTTGTGGGTGCCCGATACCGAGTCGGTGAGACCGTCTGGTCACTGTACCTGGGACCTCCGCCAAGAGCGCTGGGCCGAGGCGCAAGAGGTCACCATGTTGGGCGAACAGATCATCGGTAGCCGTGGCGACTTCGTGCGGGTCCGCCGAGGAGGCCAGACCGGGTGGATATCGGGCAGCGCGCTCGACCCCGAAGAGCATGCATACCTGCAAACGTTGGTGGCCTCCTGGCGCACGACCTCCGATGACAAGTACGGGTGCTGGCACGCGCATCTTGACCACTTTGCCGACGCGAACCGGGCGATGGTGTCATCACCGGGATCCCACAAGCTCCTCGTCGACTTGCAGGGTGACCGGCACCGAAGGCTGTTGCCCGGGTATCTCGAGAGCTGCCAGATGAATCGACGACGCACGCTCTACGAGTGCGGGTTGGACATGACCTTCGGCGAGGGCGCGCGCATCGACTCGACGGGGAACAACCTCGGCAACGACGAGTACCACCTCGTCGGGCCCTGGACGCAGGCACGGGATGGGGGCCGCGACTGCGGCATGTGATCGCAGACCTTGGGTCGCGTGCTCGACCGAGAGTTTGGCCATCCGGCTGACGTCCACGAACGGGCCCTGTCGCGTCTCGCGGGGGGTGGGCTGAGACGACGTTGGACGCGTTCGACGGGCCGTGACGGCCGGAGCGCCGAGGCTCAGTCCGCGTACGTGACCGCGAGCTCCGCGAGGCGGTAGCTGTTGATGCCGTGGTTGTGCAGATGAAAGTGCACGGGCGTTCCTTCGGGAACCTCGAGCGTCGAGACCCATTGCTCGTCGAGGAAGTTCGCCTCGGCGGGGATGTCGATGACCGCTTCGTAGACGATGTCCTCGCCGAGGGCGATGGCGACGTGGGCCTGTGCATCCGGCTCGCTGGAGACCAAGTTCTCGTGGAGCAACAGGAAGTCGAGCGTGTCACCAACGCGGATCGGTGCGAGTGCGGGTTGCGAAAATGCGCCGTAGCGACAGAGGTCGCTTTCGAACTCGAAGAATCCGTCCTCCAGGCCGAAACCGAACTCGCAGGCGATGTCGGCCGGTCGGTCGTCGAAGGGGTCATCGGCCGCCGAAGTCTTCTCGAAAGCGCCCAGATCGATGAGTGATGTGGTTCCTTCGAGGTCGGATGGAACACCGGAGGCGTCAGACGAGGTCTGAGCAGCCACGCCGGTCGAGGAGGTGTGCGGCGCCGCGGGTGGGTTTTCGTCGCAACCCGATACGAGCAGCCAAGCGAAGGCTGCCAAAACGGTTCGGGTCCGCATTGCCCGGAGTGTGGCACAACACCGTGTTCGGCGCTCGAATGCAGTACAGTTCGCCGAACGGCTGGGGAACTGAAGATGCGGAAAACGTACAGGATTGAACGAACGGGCTTGGTCTTTGCTGCGGCGCTTTCAATTGGCGTTGTGGGCTGTGGCGAAGATGCCGACCCCGCTGCTGAGGGTGAAGAGACGACCGGCGCAGGAGCGACGACCGAAGCCGGGTCGACCGGCGAGATCGCGACCACGGAGCCGGACAGCGCGAGCGGGAGTTCCGGCGAAGTTGTCGAAGAGGACGCCCCCACTTGGTACGCCGACGTGGCGCCGGTGATCTCGGAGCGTTGCACCGGTTGCCACACCGATGGCGGCGTCGCGCCGTACTCCTTCACCGACTACGAGAGCACCGCACCGCTGGCCAATGCGCTGGCGTTGGCGGTCGAGTCCGGAAGCATGCCGCCGTGGGGCGCCGCGATCACCGACGAGTGCACGCCGCCGTACGGGTTCAAGGACGACATCACGCTCAGCACCGAAGAGATCGAGATGATTCGCGCGTGGTCCGATGCTGGCGCACCCGAGGGGGATCCCGAGCTTGCGGCCGAGCTTCCCCCCCCGCCCGATACCCAGCTCGAGCCGGTCGATACCGTGCTGCAGATCGCCGAAGGCGTCACCATCGACGGGACGAGCGACCAGTTCCTTTGCTTTAGCCTCGACCCCGGTGTTGACGTCGACAGCTACTTCAACGGCATGCAGATCGTGCCGGGCAACGACAAGGTCGTGCACCACGTGCTCGTCTACCTCGACGAGACCGGCGAGTCCGAAGAGATGGCGGGCGACAACGGATACTACGAGTGCAGCGGCGGATCGATCGGCGGCACGCTGCTGGGTGCTTGGGCCCCGGGCACGGTCCCGATGCGCACGCCGGACGACGTCGGCATGCGGGTGACAGCGGGCTCCCGCATCGTCCTCAACGTTCACTACCACCCCACTGGACTTGGGGCCGAGGTCGACGAAGGCACCCGAGTCGAGCTCGATTGGATGGACGAGCAGCCGACATGGCGCGGCGAGATGACCCTCGTCGGCAACTCCAACGACCCCGGCGAGTTGATGCCCAACGAGGGCGACCGCAGCGGCACGCCGGAGTTCCGCATTCCTGCTGGCGCTCAAGGGCACCTCGAAGAGATGGTGTTCGAGATCCCCGAAGGGCTCCCACAGCTTAGAGTCTGGTCCGTCGGGTCCCACATGCACTACGTCGGCACCGACATGCAGATCCGCTTCCAGGGCGACGACTACGACGACTGCATGCTGCAAACCCCCAACTACAGCTTCGAGTGGCAGCGGCTGTACAGCTACGACGCCGAACTCGACCAGATGCCGGTGGCTATCAGTGGCGACAAGATCTATCTGCGCTGCGAGTACGACAACTCGATGAACAACCCGTACGTCGTCGAAGCACTCAAAGACCAAGGCCTCGACGCCCCCATCGATGTCGTGCTCGGCGACGAGACGCTCGATGAGATGTGTCTGGGCGTGTTTGGCATCGCGATTCCGTCGGTGCTCTAGGCCCTGGGTCAGCGCGCACTCAGCCCTCGAGGCGTCACGAACGATGTGATGGTCTCGGGGGTTTGTCGCATTTCGCCTGCGGGGCCGTCGCCGAGCCCGTGGGGTACTCTCGGCCCGCATGTACGGTCGTCGTTGGGTGGTTCGAGGTTTGGCGACAACCGGGGCGCTGTTGGTGTCGTCGGGGTGGCTCGAGGAGGTCCGCGCGAGTTCACAACCGAAGTTGTCCGTGCGACCGATCGATGCTGAGCACGGGGAGGACGGGCACGGACGGATGCTGAAGGCGGCGGCCCCTCATGCGCTGGTCCTCGATTCGGACGCTGGGTGGCTCGTTCGAGCGGTGGATCCGGTCCTGCACATCGGGGACATGCACTTTCACAGCTACGAACACACCGGGCGGCGGACGCTTCAGTTCGTGGTCGACAAGGTCTCTCGGTTGAAGCCTGGTGCGGCCGTCTACGTGCAGTACGGCGAGGAAGAACGCTCTCGCATCCACCTGGTGAAGCTGGAGAAGACCTGGTGAAGCGGCTCCTGTTTTTGGTCTTGGTGTTCGCGGGCTGCGGAGACGACACGGCCGTCACCGATACCGACAGCGACGGTGGCACGGCGCAGAGTGACTCCGACACGCCGACTGAGCCCAGCGGTTCGGACTCGGATTCCGAAAGCGAGTCCTCGGGATGCGCCGCGCTGGGGATCTCGTGTCCAGACCCGGTGTCGTTCGAGTGTGAAGGGCCGCAGACGTCGGTCGGCCTCGAACCGCCGGAGCTCGCGTGTGCGGAGTGGGCGCTGGACGACGACGCCCCACAAGCGTTTCCTGTGGGGGCGACCGATGTCACCTTCACCGCCACGGACGGGGCGGACGACGCGAGTTGCACCACGGAGGTGACGATCACCGACACGGTCGCTCCTGCACTCTCGTGCCCACAGCCGGCAACGGTGGTGCGCGGGGAAGCGGACGCTGCCGCGGTGATCCCCGCGGCCGAAGCGGTGGACCTGTGCGACGGCGACGTGTCGGTGTCCGCTTCACCGATGGCGCTCGATGTCAGCGGGGTCGTGACCTACGAAGCCACGGATGCGTCCGGAAACTCCGCCTCCTGCGAGACCCAGTACACGCTCGTGGATGCGTTCGCGGTGCCGGGATTTCGCATCATCTCCGCCCGTGCCGTAGCTGCGGACACAGTGGTCACGCTCGCTTGGGAGCCGCCCGAGTCCGGAGCGATCGACGGCCTTCGCCTCGAGTCAGCGGCTACAGCCGACGGGCCTTGGAGCGAGGTGACGACGCTGCCGATCGGCGATCAGCTGCACGAAGAGACGCTCTCTGAGGATGCGGTGTTCTTCAGAATCGTGAGCACGACGGCCTTTGGCGATGGTGGAGCCACTGCGCCGAGGCAGGCCTTTCGCATCGACGCGGATGGCTACGACGTGGACAACGTCGATGTTCCGAACGTTCCGTTCGACACCACGCTGTACGGCGTCGTGCGCCACCCGACCGCGCTCGAGCAGGGCCCGTTCCCGCTGGTGGTCGTCCTGCATGGCAACCACGGCAACTGCCGCTCGGACATCGACGACCCCTTCGACTACTGCGTCACCAGCCAGAACCACGACTGCAGCGATCCCAGCGGCGTCACCACGCCGAACGCGGAGGGATACATCTACTTCTTGGAGACGCTGGCGGCCCAAGGCTACATCGCGGTGAGCATCAGCGGCAACGCGATGAACTGCCGCGATGACTTCATCTTCCAACGCGCACAGCTCATCGCAGAGCACTTGCGGTCATGGTCGGCATGGAACGACGCAGACGCTGGACAGACCGAGTCCTCGTTCGTCGGTCGCGTCGATCTCAGCCGTGTCGGGCTCGTTGGCCACTCGCGTGGCGGTGACGCGGCGTCCAACGTCCCGGGCATCCTCGCGGCCAACCCGATCCCCGGGGTCGAGGTTCGCTCGGTGTTTGCGGTCGCTCCGACAGACTTCCACGACGTGGAAGTGCCAGGGGCCGACCTCGCCGTCTTGCTCCCCGGGTGCGACCTCGACGTCGCTCCGCTGTCGGGCATGAACCACTACGACCGCTCGACCGAGCTCGACGACGGTGCTCGGCGGGCCCAAGTGTTTCTACTCGGGGCGAACCACAACTTCTTCAACACACAGTGGCAGATCTCCGAGTGGGACCTGTTCGGCAACGGCAACGATCCGTTCTGCACCCCAGACGACGACGCGCAGAAGCTGACCCAGACGCACGTCCTCGAAGCGTTGCTCGGCAGTTGGTTTGACCAGACGCTCGCGCAAGTCGGGACGCCCGAGCCGTTCATGCAGGCGACACACTCCAGTCCATCGGCGTTCGACGCGTGGGCGGAATCCGATCTCGAGATGCGCTGGTCGTACTCGGGTGGGCCGCGGGTGCTCGTCGATGACTTCCGGGCTCAGAACGCTCCGCTTCTCAACGCGCTGGGCGGGACCAACACCTTCACCGACTGGTTCTTGTTCGAAGCCTGCTTCGAGACGAACTGCGATCCGTTCTTCAACCACGTCAAGCGGGTAGCCCGGCTGCTGTGGCAGCTCCCAGCCGAACCTCTGGGGGTCTTCGGGCTGGAGGGGTACGACGCGGCCGCGCAGTCGGCACTCTCGATGCGGGTGGTTTCGCGACGGAGCTCGTTGAACCAGGGGCTGGAGGAGAACGACTTCCTCGTTCGGTTGCGCGACGGAAGCGGAAACGTGGCCGAGGTCTTGCTGTCCGATGCCAAGACGCTGGCCCACCTCTACCCGCATTCCAACCCGATCGAGGTCCTCGAGACGTTCACCTTGCCGCTCGACTGGTTCGTGGAAGCCGAGCCCGCGCTCGACCTCTCGGACCTTCAGGCGCTCGAGTTCGACATGACCGCGACCGGGGCGAGCGGGTCCGTGATCGTCAGCGACATCGAGTTTCTGGGGTAGTCGTCGAGCTCGGTTGTCACCCCGTGCGCGAGTTGAGGGCGATGCGAACCTGCCCGTCTTCGACCCGCACGATGAGGATGTTCCGGAGGCCGGGGGCGAGCTCGTGGCACGCATCCTTCCAGATCGGTGCCCAGGTGCCGGTGTTCACATACGTGACCCCGGGCGCCACAGGGGAGGTGAGCGGCGTGTGGCTGTGCCCGAACGTCACGACTCGGGTGTCGATGATGCCGGCGATCTCGCGGGCATAGGCGGTGGAGCGGTGCTCGGCGCTGAAGATCGTGTCGCCGTGTGCGAACGACTCGTAGATGAGAAACAGCAGCGGGAACGTTGACAGCGGAACCGTCAGCTTGACCCAAAGGGGGAGGGGAGACACCAACAATGCCACCGAGACCCCAGCCATCAGCGCTGTCACGATCACGCGGTCGATCCAGAACTCTCGAACGACGCGGTACCAGCGGTTGGTGATCGGCTGGGTCTGGAGTCGATCGAGCGCCTGGACCGTGGGGAGGGGCAGGCGCAGCCTTTCCGCCAGCGCCTCGAGCAGGGCCTCGTGGTCGGGCGGATTGCGCTGGACCGCCCGCTTGGTCCAGATCAGCCGAAGGAGGACGGCGATGCTTCCGAAGAGCCACCGGATGGCGATGCTTCGGCGCGTGAATGCGTAGTGGCGCAGCCAGTGCGCGACGTAGCGGTAGACGTTGAGGATGTAGTTCGAGGCGTGGGGGTTGAAGAACCCCATCTCGCTCATGAGTTCGCGGTTGGAGAGGTTGCCCATGGGCAGCGCCAGCGTCGGCTCCCTCCGTCGCGGGATCGTCGGGGCGAGTAGCCAGCGAAACGAGGTGTAGTAGTCGTACTGCTGCCCGTGTTCGGCGTAGAATTCCCCTGGGACGTGGAAGAACCACGGTTCGAACTGGAAGAGATCGAGGTCGACAGACGTGCCATCAGCCTCGGCCCGCGAGAGAATCGCTGAGGTCAGCGTCCGCTTCACGGCGTCGAAGTGGAACTCCATGTCGTGGTTGCCCATCACATAGACCACGCGATGACCCGCTGCCAGCACCCGAACCAGGGTGCCGACGAAGACGGGGTGATCGTCGAGGATCCGTTGCAGCTTCCACGCGGACTTGGCTTCGGTCGGGTTCATGCCGCGCCGCCGCTCCGTGCGTGACACCGGCCACGGCGGGTCATCGGGGGTCGCGGTCACGAGGTCGAAATCGATGATGTCGCCGTTGAGGACCACGATGCGCTCCAGGCTCGGCGGTCCATCGCCCAAGAAATCGGCGACCGCGTCGTCGAGATCCGCATCGGCAACGAAGCGGGCCGACTTGTAGGCTTTCCAGCCGTCCGCATGATCCTCGACGTCACACAGATGAACGTCCGAGACAACGAAGTAGGCACGGTCGACACCAGTATGACTGTGGTCCGAGTCTTCCTTCACCCGCAGACCGATGGTCGCACGACTCGAGGGGCGAGGCCCAACGTTTCATGACGCTGTTGACTGCAGGTGGGTGTTGGATGACCGGCGAGTGGTTCCGTCATCGTCAGCGATGTCGAGTTCCTCGTGATTGGCGACGTACACCGGCCAGGCCTTGGTTCGGGGAGGGGGGCGATCTTGTGCTGATAGGCTTCGGCCGACGTTGCTTGACCTTGTCCTAGTGCTGGCGCTTGTCCAACCTCCCGACCCGGCCGCGCGTCCCTCGGCCGACGAGACGGCTCGGGTCCCAAGCGGCGTGCTCATGCTGGAGTCAGACGCGGAGGCTGGCTTCGACCCCGGCGCATGCATGGACGCGACCGAGGCCCATGCCGGTGGTTCTGGCTTGGCGTTCGAGCGAGTGCCACTGCAGACGGACTCCGCGTTGAGCCAGGCGCTTGCGCAATCGCGCCAGGAGCCGTTGCTCGCGGTGTTTTGGTTTGAGGCTCGTGCCGACGTGGTCGCGATCTACCTCTACGCCCCGCAAACCCACGCGGTGTACCTGCGCGAGGTCGAGCGCAGCTCGGAGGCGGCGATGGTCGAAGCGGTGGGGTTGATCACCGCGTCCACGGCCTCCGCGCTGCGTTCCGGCGAAACGCTCGCGATGCGGAAGATCTCGGAGGAGGAGTGGGCGGGTCTACAAGAGGAGCCCGAGCCCGGCGTTGTGCCAGAGCCCGAGCCCGGCGTTGTGCCACAGCCCGAACCCCAACCCGAACTCGAACCCGACGTTCCAAACGACGTCCTGAAGCTGGAGTTGGGCGTCGCCTACCGAGGCGCATCCTTCAACACCCAGGCTCCGTGGCAGCACGGCGTTGGCGGCCGCTTCGCAGCGGTGCTCGGACGTGGTCTCGTCGTGGAGCTGGGCTACGCGTGGATGGCTCCGGCGAACATCGCCCGCGAGCAACGTCTCGATCTCACCCGTCATGAGCCTGAAGTCGGGGTGGGGTGGCGATGGAACCTGGGTGCGAGGGTTGCCTTGGATGCGATGGGTGTTGGTGCCGTCGAGTTGAACCGCTGGCGGGCGGGCACGCGCGGCGCAACACGGCTTCGCGCCCGGCTCGGGGGCGCCCTGCGGGCGGGGGTCGAGGTGGGGGCAGGTGTGTTCATCGAGGCTCGAATCGGGGCCCGTGTGGCCCTCAACCGCTTCGACTTCGTGGTCTGTGAGAGCTCCGATTCGGTCTGCACGGGTGACGCGCGCGACGTCGTGGCGTCGGGCTGGAGGTTCGCCCCGGAGGCCGCAGTGGGCGTCTCCTACCGGTTTGGCGCCGTCCTCGAGAAATGATCACCCGGTTCGCGGGCTCACCGGCTCTACCTGGCACGCGTGAAGCGCAGCACGGGCTATGGCATACCTGAACAAGGCGTGGGAAAGGACGGACCGGCGAACGATCGCACGCTGGCCGAACGCGCCGCGGGTGGAGATGCCGATGCGCGACGGGCTCTGTTGCAGCGGGTGCTCCCCACGATGCGTGCCGCAACCATCGCCGTGCTTGGCGTTGGGGCCGATGCCGAAGACGCGACACAGCAGGCGGCGATCGATGTGCTGCGGGGACTGCCTACGTTTCGCGCGGAGGCCTCGTTGAGCGCGTGGTGCAGAACGATCGGAGTTCGAGCAGCCCTTCGATTGGCGCGAAGTCGGAAGCCGGTGGCCATCGTCGAGCCCGACCAGCTTCCGGCGCAAGACGGTGGTGCCCGTATGACCGACAGCATCCCGGGTGAGCTGCGGGCGCATCTGGATGGGATTCCGAAGCTGCAAGGCGAGGCGCTCTTGCTGCGGCACGGCATGGGCTACACGGTCCCTGAGCTGGCCGAGCTGCTGGAGACGTCGGTCAATACGATCAAGAGTCGGCTCCTCAAGGGTCGCAAGGCGCTGCGGGCTCGCATTCGCCAGCAGTCGCTGTTGGCGGACGCTCGCGCGAGCGGGAGGTCGTCGTGAACGAACGGGACGAGCGATGGCAGGCGCAGCAAGATGCGCTGGCGCTCGAAGAGCCGGCCGAGATGGACCCGGGCTTTGGCGAGCGTGATGAGCCGCAGTGGCGCGAGGAGCTGGACTTCTATGCGTCTCTCTCGGAGCACGCGATGCGTGATGCTGCCCCGGCGGCCAACGACGAAGCGTTGATCGAGGCGGCCCTCGCCGCGGTTCCGACCGCGGGTGGTTCGAAGCCCGTGGCTCGGCTGGGACTCGTCGCGGCCGTGGTCGCGCTTGCAGCGGTGGCATTGCTGTGGGCGGCGTGGCCGCAAGAAACCCTTCTGCGGAGTGTCGAGCGCTCCTGGACGACGGAAGCACAGGACGTGCTCGACGCGATCTCGCGGAGGGTCGAGACGGCGGAGGCGCGGGCGAAGTCTGAAGCGGTTCACGATGTTGTGGAGCCGCCGGTGCCTGCCGAGCCAGAGCCGCAGGAGCAGGCCGAGGTGGATGGTGTCGCTCCGTCGGCCCCTGCCAAGCGCACCACCCCCTCGCGGCCACGGCCGGATGCCGCGACGCTCGTCGCATCCGCTCGCGCGGCTCGTGGCGATGGACGCCTTGCGGATGCCGAACGGAGCTACGGGGAGCTTCTTCGTCGGTTCCCCAAGAGCGCCGAAGCGCGGGCGGGCCGTGTTGCGTTGGCGCAGATCAAGCTTGGGCGAGGCAAGGCCAAAGCCGCGCTTCGACTGTTTACGGCTGCAGCGGGCGGCGGGGGACCTCTCGCCGAAGAAGCCGCGTGGGGTAGAATTCAGGCGTTGGATCGCCTCGGACGCAAAGACGGACTCCACAAAGCGGTGGAGAAGTTTGTCCGCGACTATCCGACCAGCGTGTATCGGGCTCGAGCGCAGGGGCGGCTGGATCCATGACGCGCCTTGCTTGCGTTGTGGCGATGACGCTTGGCCTGCTCGGGTGTGACGACGAGGTGGTTGGATTTGCGGACGGCGGCGGGGGCTCGTCGACAAGCGGCAGCAGTGGCGCGGAGCTCAGCACGTCCAGCAGTACGACCGGGACACTGGCGGAGAGTTCGAGCAGTAGCAGCGGTGCCGTTGTCGAAGAGGGCCTGCCCGACTACGTCGCGTACGGGTTCGAGACCGGTGTTGCGGTTTCGTTCGAGGATGGCGAGGCGTGGACCGACATCCCAGAGCTTGCTGGCGTAGCCGCACACGAAGCGGTCGCGCGCGGTGAGGACCGCATCGTCCTGGTCGGCGCCGATCAAAGCGCGATGACGGTCGATGGACTCACCTGGGAGGTCAATCCGTTCGGAGTTCCGGGGTACGCGCGCAGTGTTGCCTACGGATCTGGGGGGTTCGCCTCCGTCGGCCTGGACCACATGGCGTGGTCAGAGGATGGCCAGACCTGGTCCGATACGCTTGGACCGGTGGTCGACCTGGATCTGGTCGCACTCGCGTATGGTGGGGGACGCTTCGTCGCGGTCGGGGTCGATCAGATCGCGATGTCCGAGGACGGCCAGGACTGGACCGTGACCGCGGCGCCCGGCGAGAAACTGTTCGCGTTGGTATTCGGCGATGGGCGGTTTGTGGCGATCGGGGAGGCCGGGCGCATCCTCGAAACGCAAGATGGCGTCACGATCCTGCGGGATGAAGCGTCGGGCCTGGCGGGACTGGGCGGCATCCGGTTTTGCGACGACACGTTCGTCGTGGGCGGTGCGGAGCGGTACTGGCTGAGCCCGGACGCCGACGCCTGGACCGAGGTGATCAGCATCGGGCAGGGCGCGTTTGCGTGCTCCGGGACCTCCTGGGTAGTGGCGAAGGCCGAAGGACTGTTCTGGGCTCCCGAGCTGGGGGTCTTCGACATGGCCCACACCGCAAAAAGCGTGTTCTACGAGGTCGAGTTCACAGGTCTCGGCGCACAGTAGAAAAAACAATCACCCGGATCGGAAGCTGTGTTTCTCTGGTCTTTGGATGGCGCGGCGAATAGGAACGACGATCGGGCTCCTTGCGGCGATGACCGCCGGGGGTTGCTACCAGGGGGCGAATGCTGGAGGTGGTGAAGATACCGACACGTCTGGTGGTGGTAGCGACACCGAGCCCGGGGACACCGAGGGCGAGGGCAGCTCTGGTGGATCGGGAGACAGCGGCGACGTGTTCGGCTGCGACGAGAGCGTCTGGTCGGACTCGCTCTCGATGCGCCGGCTCTCGCGGGTGCAGTACCGCAACACGGTCGAATCGCTTGTCACGTGGGCGGCGGGGTCTGGCGGATCCGACGTCCTGGGCGTCATCACGCCGATGTTCGAGCGTGTGCCAGTCGATGTTCCGCAGTCGGTGCATGGGCCGCGGGGCGGCTTCCGGCGGCTGGACCAGAACGTTCACCAGGAACACATCGATGTCTCGTACGACGTGGCTGTGGCGACGGCGACGCGGCTGACCGAAGATCACCTCGAGTCTCTCGCAGGCGCGTGTGCGGTCGATGGGGACGCCAGCAACGACAGCACCTGCATCGACGACTTCATCCAGCGATTCGGAGACCGAGCACTTCGCCGCCCCATCACCGACCAGGAGCGTGTCTTCTATCGCGATGTCTACGACGCCGACGGGCTCACCCAAGGCGCCGACCCCGAGGCATTCGCCGACGTCGTCGTGGTGATGATGACCGCGCCTTCCTTCCTGTACCTGATCGAGCACGGCGAGGATGAAATCGAAGAGGTCGGCGGCGTGTACCGGTTGGGCCCGTACGAACTGGCGCAGCGGTTGAGCTACCAGTTCTGGCAAGCGCCTCCCGATGACGCGCTTCTCGCTGCTGCGGCATCCGGTGAGCTTGCGACCGACGAGGGCTACGAAGCGCAGGTCGACCGAGTCCTCGCGGACGCTCGCTCCGAGTCGGCGGTGCGAGAGTTCTTCGGGGAATGGTTGTGGCTCGAAGAGCTGCCGCCCATCGACGCTCGTGTGGGCACGCCGGTCTTCGATGCGTTCTTGGACGGCTTCGAAGTCCAGCCGGAAACCACGCAGAACATGGTGGACGAGGTGCTCGACGCTGCGGCCTACTACGCGAACTCCGGCGGCACCTTCGAGGAGTTCTTCCTCAGCGATCGCTCATTCGCCACCACGCCCGACCTGGCCGAGATCTACGGCGTTGCGGTCTGGGAGGGTGGCGAGCCGCCGATGTTCCCACAGGCCGAGCGCGGCAGCCTTCTGGCACGGGCAGCGTTCGTCGCCACCGGGTCGCCCAACACCCGGCCGATCATGAAGGGCGTTCGGGTTCGCGAAGCGATGCTCTGCGACCAACTTGCGCCGCCCCCAGACAACGCGGCTGGCAACCCGCCCGAGCTCTCACCCGACAGCACCACCCGCGAGGTCGTCGAGATGTTGACCGAGCAAGCGGGCACGAGCTGCGCCGGCTGTCACCTGACGCAGATCAACCCCTTGGGCTACGTGACCGAGAGCTTCGACGCCCTCGGACGGCACCGGTCGCATCAGGTGTTGCTCGACGCGGATGGCAACGTCACCGGGATGCGTGAGGTCGACACAAGCTCCACCCCGCTGTTGACCCCTGGCGACGAGCGCGTCGCATCCTCGGCGGCCGAACTCGGCGCAATGATGTTGGAGACCGAGCGCGTCCAGGCCTGCTTCGCACGCAACTACGTACGCTGGACCTTCGGCCGAGCTGAAGACGACGTCGCCGACAGCTGCATGCTGCAGGACACCACCGACGCGCTGCTCGAGGGCGCATCGCTGCAGGATGTGCTGCGCGGGATGGCGCTGCGCGAAGAGTTCAAGACCCGAAAGATCGAGGAGTAGTTCGATGAGTCGATTCAGTGCCACCCGTCGTCACTTCCTCCGCGGTGCAGGGGGCTTCGCGCTCGGCCTGCCGTTGCTTCCTTCGCTCATGCCGCGCGGCGCTGGGGCGAAAGGCAACTCGGCCATCCCGCCCCGCTTTGTCTCGATCTGCACCCAGCACGGAGCGGTGTGGGAGGACTTCATGCACCCCGGACAGGACACCCTCGGTGAGTCGATGAACTACGCCGGGCACACGATCCGGCGTGGAGATCTCGAGGTCGCCGTGCAGGGAGACCGCGCAAGCCTCTCGTCTGTACTCTCGGGCGGATCCGAGCTGCTCACGCCCGAGCTCGCCGCGAAGATGAACGTGATTCGGGGCCTCGACGTCCCGTTCTACATCGGTCACCACCGCGGCGGTCACCTGGGAAACTGGGCTGCCAACGATGGTAACGGCGAGGACGGTCAGCTCCAGCAGGGGAACCCGACACCCTCGATCGACCAGGTGTTGGCCCACTCGGACGCGTTCTACGGGGACCTCGGTGCGGTGCTCGAGCGAAGCATGATCGTCGCGGACAGTCACTCCTACGGGTGGTCGAGCCCGCAGACTCAGTCCGGGGAAATCGTGCGCCTTCCGGCGGAGATCAGCTCGCTGGCGCTGTTCAACCGCATCTTCGTACCCGAGGAAGAGGAGACCTCGCCGCGGCCGCCCGTCGTTGACCGGGTCCTCGAGAACTACAACTCGTTGCGCCAGAGCAACCGACGTCTGTCCTCTCGCGACCGTCAGCGGCTCGACGAGCATATCGAGCGCATCGACGAGCTGCAGCGGCGCTTGGCGGTGACCGTGTCGTGCGGCGATGTTGAGGTGCCGACGACGGATTCCACCGAGCCGCTCAACGACCCCTCGTATCACGTCAACCCGGCGCTCCAGGCCGACTTCTGGTCGCTGTTCAATGACGTGATCGTCACGGCGTTCCTGTGCGGAACATCCAAGATCGCCGTACTCGGAGTCACGCACCTCTTCAACGACTACGCGGGCGACTGGCATCAAGACGTGGCGCACCAGGCCCACCTCCCGGACGGTGATCGGCAGGGGAACTTGTGGGCCGCCAACCAGGCCACGTTCGAGGGGGTGATGCTCGACCTCATCGCCAAGCTCGACGTCGACGAGGGGGACGGTACAACGGTGCTGGACAACACGTTGGTGCAATGGACTCAGGAGTCCGGGCCCTTCACCCACGAGTCGATCGACACCACGGTTGTCACGGCTGGGGGTGCGGGTGGGTGCCTGCGGACGGGGCAGTTCATCGACTATCGCAACACCGATGTGCTTGCCGAGGAGGAGTTCTATCAAGGCACTCCCGTGCGGCTGCATCCCGGGCTGCTTCACCAGCAGTACCTTGGCTCTGCGTTGCAGGCGATGGGCCTGCAGCCCTCCGACTATGAGATCGATGCAGGCGGTGGCTACCCCAACCTGTTCCTCGGTGAGGGCCGGGAGCCGCTGTATCCGGAGGCGGTCCGCGACGTTCGGGGGGAGATGCTTCCGTGGCTCGAGGCCTAGCAGCCGTTCTCACACTCGCCGCGCTCGTCGCCTGTGACTCGGGGTCTGCGGATGAGGGGGAGACCGAGATGGGGAGTACGGGAGGCTCCGGCTCAACCGCCACACAGGGGCCGGGCGAGGGGGCCACAACGAACTCGCCGCCCAGCACATCGGGGCCAGCGGACTCGACCGGTGCGGGACCACAGACGTCATCGGACGACGGCTCGACATCGGACGATCCTCCTGACACCGAGACCACCATAGGAGAGCCCGACGGTGTGCCCGTGGTGGTGTCGTTGGCCCACGGGGGGCAGACCGCGCGAAGCTGTGACGGCGGGCAGACTTGGAGCGACTTCCACGAGTTTGGCATTCAAGACGATCACAGCGACTACGCTGCGTTCGGTGGCCTGACGTTTGGCAACGGAGCCTTCGTCGCCGCAACCGGATGGGGCGCCTCGGGTCGCATCCTTCGATCGACCGACGGTGTGACGTGGGAAGACCTGCCCGACGATGCTTTCGTGACGCCAAAGGGCGTTGCGCGTCCAAGCAACGGCGCCAGCGGAGTGGAGTTCGTCGGGGACGGGTTTGTGTTGTTCGCAGGTTCGCACATGTGGCGCTCCGACGATGGCAGTACCTGGACGGCCGAGTCGCCCGAAACCCTGTCGTACTCGGGTCACTTCCGCGAGGTCGAGTACCTGGCCGAGCCGGGGCTATTGCTGATCGCTATGGAGTCGTACGAGGTTCAGCAGTCGTGGACGATCCAGGTGAGCGCCGACGGCGGTGCAACATGGCAGACCGGGACCGGAGCGACGGCCGAGTGCGTCGGATACGTGCAGCACGTGGGAGGTTTTGCGGCGCATGACGGTCGGATTCTGATCGGCGGCGGCGCCGGGCCGACCTGCGTCAGCGACGACGGTGGGCTCACTTGGATTGGCGCGGGGAATTTGGGCTCGGAGATCGCCGACGTCGCGTCGTACGATGGTGGTTTTGTCGGGCTCGTGCAGAGCGGCGAGGTGTTTGCGAGCGCTGACGGTCAGGCTTGGACTCCGCTGGGCAACTCCGGGCTCGATGGTGGGCGCCTGGGCTGGCATCCTGAACTCGGCTTCTTTGGCGAGGGCGGAGCCGTGTACGCTCATTCCCCCGACGGCGCAACGTGGACCGATGCGGCATCTCAGCCGCCCAAGGGCTACATTCACGTCCGCGAGTTCGCGGTTGGCGGACTGCCTTCCTGCCCCTAAAGGGCAGGGCGTTCAGTCGAATCGAACCTGGATGTGCGTCCGCTCGGGCTCGAACGCGATCGGCTTGCAGTACACCTTCTGGTAGCCCTTGACCTCGAGTGCTGCCCGCATGGCGGTCGCGTAGCAGCGTCCGAGCAACGGCGGCACCAAGTGGGAGGGGTGTTCGAGACTGACCTTCCAGTGGCCGTCTCCCTCGATGACGACCAGTTCGGTGCCGCGGTGCATCTGGGAGTAGGTGACGGAAGCCCCTTTGGCAGCACGACTGCGGGAGAGCAGCCGCATGAGGATGCGGTACATCGGCTTGCCGAGCAGGGCGTGGTTGCGCTCGAGCGCGTCGGCGACGAACGCGTCGTCCGTGCTGAAGAACCGCTCTCGCAGGCCGAGGTAAATCGTCGTGGCGTGAACCTCCGAGATCCATCTCGTGACGGGGAACTCCCTTTGAAGCAGGGGGTGCACCTCGGTGGGGAGACACTCGACCAAGTTGGCGACGTCGTGACCCTCGAGCCACGTCGCGACGACGGAGTACTTGACCTCCGCATCTGGAAACGCGTCGATTCGCCCCGGGAGTCGGTCCAGGTATGCCGTGACGCGTGGCAGGACAGCGGCAGCCACCAACCAACAAGATAGCTGAAGTCCGGTGGAGGCGGTGAGCGGCGAACCCCATTCCGCGCGTTCGCTTTCGCGACAACCACTGTTACCGTGGGGCATGAATCCGGCGTCGGTCAGCGCTCAGGCGTTTTGGGTTGTGCGACCAGGGGCCGGCGAACTGCGTTCGGTCGAGGTTCCTGCCCCGGACCCCGGTCAGGTCAGGATTCGGGCCCTGTACTCGGGCGTCAGTCGTGGCACAGAGTCACTCGTTTTTCACGGGCGGATCCCTTCGGGCGAACACGAGCGAATGCGCGGCCCGCATCAACAGGGTTCGCTCGCGCTGCCGGTCAAGTACGGCTATTGCCTCATCGGGGAGGTCACGGATGGAGATGCGATCGGTCGCCGTGTGTTTTGTCTGCATCCGCACCAGAGCTGGGCGTGTCTCGACGCGAGCATGGTGACGGAGCTGCCCGAGTCGTTGCCCCCTGCGCGGGCCGTTCTGACCGCCAACATGGAGACGGCCCTCAACGCGACGTGGGACGGCGGCGTGTCACCGGGCGACCGGGTTGTCGTGGTCGGCGGTGGGGTGCTCGGATGTTTGGTCGCCTACTTGTGCGGGCGCATCCCGGGCACGAAGGTGCAGCTCGTCGATGTCGATGAGCGGAGGGCTGAAGTCGCCTCGGCCCTGGGCGTCGACTTCGCCGTTCCGTCGGCGGTTGGGTCCGAGGCCGACGTCGTTTTTCACGCGAGCGCGACCTCGGCGGGTCTGCAAACCGCGGTCGATGCGGCGGGTCTCGAGGCGCGGATTGTCGAGCTGAGCTGGTACGGCGACAAGCCGGTTTCCTTGGAGCTCGGTACCCACTTCCATCCCGGCCGTCTTCAGATCGTCTCCTCCCAGGTCGGCCGCATTCCCGCGTCCCGGGCCGCCCGCTGGACCTACGCACGCCGACTCCGCGTCGCCCTCGAGTTGCTGCGCGACGACACTCTCGACGTCCTGATCTCAGGGGAGTCTCCCTTCGAAACCATGCCCGCCGTGATGTCTCGCATCTTGGCCCCCGCCTCCGAGCGATCCGAGCCCGTGCTGTGCCATCGGATCTGCTACTGAGTGGCCATGTATACCGTCTGCGTCCGCGACCACGTCATGATCGCCCACAGCTTTCGCGGTGAGGTCTTCGGACCCGCCCAGCGCCTGCACGGCGCCACCTACGTGGTCGACGTCGAGTTCCGTCGTGCCGAGCTTGACGCCAACGGTCTCGTCGTGGACATCGGTCGGGCCTCCGACGCGCTCAAGGCGATCGTCGGCGACTACGCCTATCGCAACTTGGACGAGATACCCGAGTTCGAAGGCAAGAACACGACGACCGAAGCGCTGGCCAAGGTGATCTTCGACAAGATGAAGGTGAAGATCGACTCCGGCGTGGTGGGACCGGGTTCGGATGGGCTCGCGTCGATGAAGGTGTCTCTGCACGAGTCGCATGTGGCTTGGGCTGCGTACGATGGCGAGCTTTGAGGCTCGTCATGTCCGCCCCAGGCCCGCATCCGTGCGTCCATGGACGGCGCCGTGGTGCGCTCCGGGTCTTCACGCGTCTACTCCCCATGGTTGTAAGCCTCGGTCCGGGCTGATAACCCGGGGGCGGTGTTGTTGGCCTCGTTCGCCGTGCTGATGCTGGCTCCGCCGACTGAGGTCGCAGAGCAGCGCCGGCCTGCGGCCTACGAACTGAGATGGGAGGCACCTGCGGCGTGTCCAGATGAGGAGCGGTTGCGGGAACGCATCGCCGAACTCGCGCCCAACCCCGCACAAGGCGAGGGGGTGATGCATGTGGCTGCGACGGTCGTTCAGCTGCCTGATCGGTTTGCCGCTCGCATTGTCACCGACTTTGCCGGGCGTCATGACGAGCGCATGGTCGAGTCCGAGGCGTGCGCGGATCTGGGGGATGCCACCGCACTGGTCGTCGCGGTGGCACTCGACCCCGACTTCGAGAATCCGCAGGCACCGGAGTCCCCGAGGGCGGTCGGTCCAGGTCCGCTGATTCCGGAACCAGGGCCGCCGGAGCCTTCGTCCCATCGCGAGGTGACCCGTGCTCCAACCCCCGTTGTCGTGGAGCGTGAGCCAGATCCGAGCTCTGCGTCACCGACCGTACGATCTCGGGTTCCCCAATCGTCTCCGGCCGACGCGGTTCTTCTTCGGGTGGCACCCCTCGTCGAATATGGGAGCTTGCCGTCGGTCGATGCAGGTCTGGTGCTGACGGCTGGGTTGCTGTGGCCACGTTGGCGCGGGGAGGTCTTCGGGCTGTATCTGTTCCCCCAACGGCAGACGTTTGGTCAGACACAGGGCGCCTTGCAGCTCGGTGCGGTCGGGGCACGCGCGTGTCATCGACTCTTCATCGGCCGCGTCGAGTTTCCGATCTGCCTCGGCCTCGAGGGTGGAGCCCTGCGGGCGCAGACGCGGGAGCAGCGACCGGTGACCACTCTCAACCTTGGCTGGCTTGCCCCGTCCGCCCGTGCCGGCCTGGCCGTGGGAGGCGAACACATCGGGTTCTTCGCCGCGGGTGAGGTCGCCGTCTCGGCGCTGGTTCCTCAGATTCTCGTAGGTGAGGACAGCGTGTTCCGTACCCGGTCGGTGTCTCTGCGGGCGTTGGCGGGGGTCGAATTGCTTTTTTCAATAGATCGACGTTGAGGCGGACACTGGGGAGGCAAGTGGCCGAAGTCTGCCAGCCGATCAGCGCCAGCTGCGACTTTCGCGCTGTCTACGAGGCCTACCACGGCTTCGTTTGGTACACGCTGCGCCGTCTTGGCACCGCCACGGAGGCGGTGGAGGATGCGGTTCAGGATGTCTTCATCGTCGCCTACCGTCGACGGGCGACGTTCGCGGGTCCGTCGGCGAAGGCCTGGCTGTACGGCATCGCGCGAAGGGTCGCGAGCAACTATCGCCGTTCGCGTCGGCGTCACCACGAACGCATCCGTGCACTGCGTACAGCGCAGCCGCGCACGACGACGGCCGAGACCCGGGAGGCGATCGAGACGCTCGACCGCTATCTCGCCGGACTCAGTTCCACCGATCGCGAAATCTTTGTGCTCGCGGAGATCGAGGGAATGACCGGTCCTGAGATCTCAGCGGCCTTCGGTCGCAACCTGCAGACGACGTACACCCGGATCCGGAAGCTCCGACTGGGATTCCGGGCGGAGCTGTCAGACCCCGCGGCGGTCAAGCGAGACCACCCGCGTGCGAGCGCCGGGTCTTGGGGAGCGCTCGCGTCTCTCATCAGCGAGTCACCGGCGGTGATGGCGGCTGGATGGACGGCTTCGTTGAGTTCGGCGTGGGTCGCGATGGGCCTAGGAGCGACCGTGGCCGTGGGTGGGCTCGTTGCCGCCGACCGCGTCTGGCTCGATAAGGCGGAGGTTCACCGGGCGGGCGCTGTGGCGGAACCCGAGGTGCCGCGCCGCGCAGCGAAGGAACCCCGAGCCCCGGACCCCGCGCGTAGACTGCCCTCCGAAACGGCGGGACTTCCCACGGTCAGTGAACCTCCCGCCACGCCCGCACCGACGGTCCGAACGCCAGGCCAGGCCGCATCTTCCGCAGCCGGGAAACCCTCGGGTCCAACCTCTCTCGCGACGGAGAACGCGCTGCTTCGAGACGCTGCCGCCGCCGTGGGACGTGGTGCATTGCAGGAGGCACTGCAGCTCACCGATCAGCACGCGCTACAGTTCCCTCGCAGTGCATTCGTAGACCTGCGTTCGGCGATTCGGATCGAGGTGCTCTGCGGGCTCGGGAAGTCGGCGCAAGCACGAGGCGAGGCGGTGATGTTCCTTCGTCGTCACCCCGACTCACCTGCGGCCGTCCGGGTCGAAAAGAGTTGTGCAGGCCCGTCATAGACGGGAGCCCAACTGGACAAGCAAGGAATATGAACACGCGTTTGCCCCGTTCTTCGCCCCTCTTGATTGCGCTGCTTGCATCCAGCGCGTGTGTGGTCTCCGGGAAGCTGGACGAAACAGGGACCGACGGCGCCACGGCTGCTTCAGGCCCGGGCCCGGCAGCATCGCCGGCCAGCGATAGCAGCGGTGCGCTCGAGTCAGGGAGCAGTGCGGGCGACGGAGGGTTCTCGTGTGCGGACTACAGCCCGTCGGCGGAAGGCTGTGAGCCCGCCGGAAGCCTCACCGCCTCGGTTGGATATTCGCTTGATACGATCGACCTCATCGAAGAAACGGAGTGCGCGGTCACCCGCATCCGAGATGCCGATGACGGCACGACTGAGTTGGCATTCACCTGCCCCACCGGGACGGCGAATCTCTTTGTCTCCACAAATTCTCCTGACTTTTCCGCGCCCTTCTCCGAAGGGGACTCGGTCCTGCTCACGATCCAATCGCAGGGGTCCTCGTCCGCCGTTCGGTCTCTCGATGGTGAACTCTTGCTCGCCTACGTGGAGGTCGAGGGGTTTGAAACGGACGTTGATCTTGGAATGGTCGAGATCGTACAGGGGCTCAGTGGGTGCCCCGCCGAGCCAGACCCAGCCGCCTCTTGCAGCGCAGGCGGGTCGCTTGCGACCCAGCGCGTGTCTCTGAAGGTCGCATCGGGAGGGCCGACCGGAGCGAGCGTGTTCGATGGCCGATCCGAGGTGATCGAGCAGGACGGCCGCTCGTTCCTGTTCCTGGTGGACTTTGCCCGCGAGGTGGTTTGTTGGGATGCCGACTGCACCCATGACGCGGGGTGGCTGGACGAGGGCGGGGCGATGTCTTTCCTGCTGGTCGCTCAGTGAGCCTCCCGCGGGGGGTCGCCTGCTCCTCACAGCGGGAGAGCAGGATCCGGCGACTTGGCTGGACGAAAGCTACGTATCCTACCGGCCCTCGCCATGTCCGACTTGCTCGATCCTCGTCGCACCTTCGACCACGCGCTCGCGCTTGGCCTCGGCTTCGCATGGGCTGGTTTCTCCGGGCAAACCCGTCCGCTGGTGATCGCGGCGGTTTGGATGTTTGGCACCTGGCTGTGGAGCGCGCGTGGCCGCTGGACACCCAGCGGTCGGTTCGGGGCAGCCAACTTCGTCACGCTGATCCGACTGGTCCTGGCGTTCTCGATGCTGGCGCTGCCGTTGCACCTGCGGCGACCCGGAGCGGGTCTGTTGCTGATGGCGTTCTTCGCACTCGACGGTCTCGACGGAAAGCTCGCCCGGCGGTCGGGGCAGAGCTCGAAGTTCGGCGCAGCCTTCGACATGGAGACCGACGCGTTCATGACGGGCCTCGCCTCGATCGTTGCGGTTGACCTCGGCTGTGTGGGTCTGTGGATGCTCGGCGTGGGCGCGCTGCGGTACGTGTTCGTGCTGGTCACGTACAAGTTCCCGAGCGACCCGGAGCCGGTCCGAACCAGTGCCCGCTGGGCGTTCTCCCTGCTGATGGTGGGACTGACCGCCGCGCTGACCCTGGACTGGCCGCCCTTCGATTGGCTGGCAGCGGCCGGTGCTGCTGGCGTTGTCGTGTCCTTCGGGCGGTCGTTCGTGTGGGTGTTCCAACATCGCCGCGGGGCGTCTCGCGTGTGACCGAGACAGTCACAGCGCGTCGCGTTCTCCGGGTCGTGGGCACGCTGGCGCTGCTCGCTGTGGTCGCATGGTGGGTTGATGTCGATGCGGTTCTGAAGACGCTCCTGGAGGCCGCGGTGGCGCCGCTTGGGTTTGCGCTGCTGGTGTCGGTTCCGCTGGCCCTCCTGCTCGCGGCCCGCTGGTGCTTCACTGCGCGGCGTATGGGCATCGACCTGCCGGTCGGGGTCGCGGCACGCGAGTACTACATCTCGATCTTGATCAACCAAGTCGTCCCCGGCGGCGTGGTCGGCGACGTCGGGCGGGCGGTTCATGCTGGCCGCCGCAATCCTGAGGCCCGAGGGGCCGCCGCTCGGAGTGTCGTGCTCGAGCGGGTGTCGGGCCAGATCTCGCTGTGGCTGGTCGTTCTCGTGGGGCTCGTCGTATGGGGTGCACAGGCGGGTGTTCGAGTCGCGCTCGTGGTGGTGGCCGTGGTGTTCACTGTTGTCCTTCTCGCTACGCTCTTCGTCAGGATCCCTGCGGTCGCTCGCGGGCGGGTGGGCAAGTTGTGGTCGCTCGGCGTCGCCGAGGCGCGCGAAGCCTTTGTGCATCGCGGCGCTTGGGTCACCCAACTGGGGCTCTCCCTCCTGAGCGTGGCGGTGCTGGTCGTGATGTATGCCGCCTGTGTCGAGGCGGTCGGAGCCACGCTCCGCGTGTCTCAGCTGGTCTTCATCGCCCCAACCTTGCTCGCCCTCACGACGCTGCCCTTGTCGGTCGGTGGGTGGGGCGTGCGCGAAGCCGCATCCGCACTGCTGTTCGAGATCGCGGGCTTGGACCCCGCAGCCGGGGTGGCAGCGTCGGCGGCGTTCGGCGCGGTCAACCTCGTCGCAGCACTGCCCGGTGTTTGGTTCTGGGCGCGTCGGAGTGCGCCGCCGAACGTCGAAGGTGACGACGCGGCCGAGGCCTGAGGACTCAGTCCTTGCGAGGGCCTAGCGGACAATCGAACAACACGTCCGGTCCGAGCGTGAAGTGACGACATGCGATGCGCATCGCCTCGTCGAGCGTCGCGATCTCGGGAAGCTTGAGGCTCGGTCTCCCCGAGCCGATCAACACCGGGGCGACCGTGATGTGGAGACGGTCGAGTGCGCCTTCCTTCAGGAAGCCCGAGACGGTGATGCCTCCGCCCTCAATGAACACTCGGCGAAGTCCACGTTCGGCGAGCGCTTCGAGCAGCACTGCGGCTGGAATCCAGCCACCTTCAAGCTCGAGTTCAACGACCTCGACATGTGCCGGTGCGTCAAAACGGCCGGGTCCCCGAACCAGGACGGTTGGGGCGTCGGCCTGTGTGAAGACGTGGTGGGTGTTCGGGAGTCGCCCGGAAGGATCGACCACAACGCGTGTCGGGTTGGGGCCCGGTGCGAGACGAGTTGTCAGTCGTGGGTCGTCGTGCTCGATGGTCCGTGCGCCGACGAGCACCGCGTCGAACATCGCCCGAAGGCGATGCGTGTGGGTGAGGTCCTCGCGACCACTGATGAACTTCGATGAGCCCGATGCCGTCGCCACCCGGCCGTCGAGGGATTGCGCGAGATGAGCAACGACCAACGAAGACGCATCGGCACCCACACACAGCGGCATGAAGAGGTCGAGCAGCTCGCTGGTGGCGGTCGGGAGCTCGGCTTCGAGAGCTTCGGGCACGGACCAGCCGCGGCACTCGGCCGGATCGAGGATCAGCGAGGCCTGCGAGAGCGGGAGTTCGACGAGGCCGTCCTCCGCATCGAGAGCGACACCGGTCGGCGAAGATATTGCGCCGTGCTCGCGCAGGCGTGCCTTCAGTTGCAGCAGTAGACTCCATGCCCGCTTGGGTCCGAAGGACACGAGTGCCCCGGGCCGCACGTGGGCGGCGGCGTCAGCAGGGGAGGCGTCAAGCAAGGGCGAAGTCATGGGGCATGCGCCTTTTGCGGCACGACGTCCGCTGAGAGTACCAGGCGCGCGGTGGGGTTCGTTCGCTGGCCACGCGAGTCGGCGGTCAGCGGGCTCGGCGAGGCGTCTTCGTAGGGGCGCGGGCGACGTCGTGGTTCTCCAGCCCGGCGTCTCGGCGCGTCTTCGACGTGCTGCCGAGGAGTCGGGCGCGATGCCGGAGGTGCCATCGACCGTCGCTCGGGATGAGTCGATCACCGGGAGGATTCGAGCGTACTTCGCCCCTTCGACCGAGCGCCTGTCGGGTCGCTCGATGGCCTAAGACTGAGTCTTGCATCGTGAATCCACCGTTCGACTATCGGACCGCGGCAGGCTGATCTACCGTCCTGCTCCGCGTGCTGGAGAAGATCAGACGACACCGTGCTCTCCGAGTGGCTAGCCCTTGGCTCGCTCTATTCGCCCTCAACGTGCTTTTCATCGCGCCGGGGGTCGGGCTGGAGGTCTCGAAGCGGTCGTCCGCACTACTGGCCCCCAGCGGTGAGCTGCTGTTGCTGGTCGCAGTCGTCGTGTTGTCGGCTCGCTGGCGGCACGGCGTCTGGTTGAAGCGGGCGGCGATCCTCGCCGGGACCGTGTTGTGGGTCTACCTCTGGGACGAACTGATCGCCCGTTCGATCATCTACCAGAGCCCGCCGTTGTACGACCAAGCGTTTCTCTTGCGGCACTTCGCCGTACTGATCCTCGACTTGTGGAGTTGGAAGGTCGGACTCGGGTTGCTCGGGATCGTCGTCGCCACGGTGCTTGTGGTCTGGCTCGCGCGCGCCTTGCTGCGCGTCAGCGTGACGGGGATTCGTGCGCAGTCCCTCCGGTCCCAGCTCGTCGGGGCTGGCGTGCTCACGTTGGTCGTTGGTCTGGGGAGCGCTGTCGACAACAGTCGCAATACGCCACGGCGCGAGCGCTTGATCCACTGGACGACGCCCGCGCTGAGCACCAACGCCGCGGCTTCGGTTCGGATGTATCGCGCCCTGCAGCGAGGGATCTCCGATTCCCCGTACGCCGCGTACCCGCAACAGGTTCCGCTGAGTCGTAAACCCGACGTTCACCTGCTGTTGGTGGAAAGCTACGGTCGTCTCCTCATCTCCGATCCCGAGGCAGGCCCCGCGTGGCGGGAGCAGGTCGAGGGACTCGAGGGCCGGCTCCGTGACAAGGGCTGGGACATGGTCAGCGCGTTCTCTCGCGCTCCGATCTCTGGTGGCCGCTCCTGGCTCGCCGAAGGCACCCTGCTCACCGGCATCTACGTTCGGTTCGAGGCGGTCTTCCAGCATCTCGTCGCCGACATCTCGCGAACCCCAAACCTGGTCGCGTACCTTGATATCCAAGGATACGAGACGGTCTTGCTCGCACCGAAGGACCGACCCCGACCGGGGGTGGAGTCGGTCAACCGCTACAACTACGACCAGCAGATCGAGGCGCTAGATCTCGAGTACACGGGGCCGCGATTCGGTTGGGGCATCATCCCGGATCAGTACAGCCTGGGCTTCACTCAGGAGCATGTCCTGTCGAAGATCGATGGGCCGACGTTCTTCAACTTCCACATGGTCAGCTCCCACGCGCCATGGCAGGTCATTCCCGAGTTCCAGGACGACTGGCGGTCTCTCAACGAGATGGAGTCGCCATCGGAAGCTGAAGAGCAGGATCCGATCGCCACACCAGGCGAAGAGTTCGTTGCTCGCATGCGTCGGTACCAGCGGCGTAAGCCCACATTTATGTGGATGGGCGACGCCGATGCGCTGAAGATTGACGCATATGCGACCTCGATCTCCTATGACTTGGAACTCCTGACCCGGCATGTGGAAGGGCTTGAGCGAGATACGATCGTCATCATCATGGGGGATCACCAGCCTCCGTTGCTTTCGCGCGAGGACGAGACCTTCGACGTCCCCATCCACATCTTGGCTCGTGACCCTGCGCTCCTGGAGGAGTTTCGGGAGCAGGGGTTCGTCGACGGGCTGCTCATCAACTCTGGACGGGATGCGGTCCTCGCCCACGAGGGGGTGTTCTCCATGATGGTGCGCGCGCTTGGCCGCTGCTGCTCGGAGTCCGGCACCCTCGTTCCGTACTTGCCCGAAGGTGCGCCGGGAATCGATGACCGTGGGCGCCGGAACTGAGCCGACACACCATCGTTGGGTGGTCCCCCCACTGGACGGACCCATCACAGGCGGGACTCTGTACAACCGATTCCTGAGCGAAGCGCTCATTCGGCGCGGCGACCGGGTCGACGTCATGGAGACGCTCGAGGGTTGTGACGATTTCGTCTGGGTGGACTCGCTGTTTCTCCCCGACGTTGCCGAGCAGTGGCGCCAGCGCCCGATGGGGCTGTTGACGCACTACCTGCCGTCGGTTTCTGAGGGACGCACGGCGCTTGAGTCGTTCGAGGTTGCTGCATTGCGCCACGCAGCGATCGTGGTTTGTACCGGAGCCTGGATGCAGGAGACGGTGGCTCAACTGGGTGTCCCGCGAGAACGCCTCACGCTGGTGGAACCGGGGGTGAGCCAAGCGGCAAGCATGGTCGACCCGTGCACGGGTGCTGTGATCGCGTTACTTGTCGGATCGGTTACACGTGGGAAGGGGGTGCTCGAACTCATCGAGGGCCTCCGTTCTTCTTCTCCGACCCAGCCCTGGCGTCTCGAGGTGCTCGGCGATCGCGGGACCGATCCCGCCTACGCGCGAGCGTGCGAAGCAGTTGCGACTGGGCTCCCGGTCACCTTCCTGGGAGCCCGCCCGCCCGCCGAGGCGCTTGCGATCATCGCGCGGGCGCACGTGCTGGTGTCTGCCTCCAGGAGCGAGTCCTACGGCATGGCGATCGCCGAAGCGCAGGCGTGCGGCGTCCCGGTCTTGGCCCGCCGAGGTGGCAATGTGGCGCAGCTCGTCCGTCGTGTGCCATCCGGCGAGGTTGTGGACGACGTCACGAGCCTCGTCGTCGCGTTGCATCGCTACATTGCGAACCGCGGCCATCTGGCGGACCTTCGTGAGATCAGCCGAGCGCACCGCCCCAAGCGGACCTGGGACGACGCGGCGGCTGAGTTCCGACGGCTGCGGTGAGGCTTGGTCCTTGCTGCAGCAGGGGTGTGGACTACTTGCTGAGCTTCGGGGCTATAGTTCCACGGGTGGGCTGGAGCACGCCAGAGGAACTGCGGGCGTTGGTCGACGGTCACGGGGCCAGGCGTGACCGGTTGAACATCGGGCCTGCTCAAGCCGACCGTCTTCGTATCAACGGTAAGCCATTCCTCACCATGGTCTGCGACGTGGAGACGCCACTCGTTGTGCTGGAACTCCAGGAACGCGCGCAGTCCGAAGATGCCGACGAGGTGGTGGCGTCGTTCGCAGGCGACTACGTCAACTTGCCCATCCGGCAGCTGCGACTGCCGAGCCGGGTGCTCCTTGACGAGCCTCAGAACCATGCAGGTCGCGGGTTCTCGATCGATTCCGGGGACCCAAGGTGCGCTAAGGCCACCTTGCTTGAGTGCACGTGCGGCACTACCGAGTGCTGGTTTCTACTCGCGCAGATCGCCGTGCTGGAGGATGTTGTGGTGTGGACGAGCTTCGAGCAGTTCCACCGCGATTGGGTCTACGACCTGGGACCGTTCGTCTTTGACAAAGCGGACTATCTCCACCAGCTTCGGTAGCCAAATCTCTTGCCATGAAGATCTCTTTGCCATGAAGCATGGACTCGTCACGTTGGCATCCGGGTTTCTGCTATCTTGCGGTGTCAGTGCAAGTCCCGAGGATGGATACTTCCGCGTGTCGGGATGCTACGCCGACTCCATCGAAGTCGTGAACGCGACTCGAATCCGTCCAGGGGGCTACGTGGTCGACGATGTGCCTCGCTGGTTGGCGTGGTGTGAAGCCCGGCGCAGCGATGGGAGCATCATGACGGTCCACTCTCGAAGGACCCGGGTGCTCCGGATATCCCCTGGCCAGGAACCTCGTTTCATGGAGTCGTCGTTCTCGATTGCTGGGGCACAGAACCACGGTGATGAGCTTGGAAGACCAGTTGTTGATGAGGACGGAGTCCTCTCGGGCGAACTTCGAGTGTTCGTCGGTGGAGGCGCGAGCCCGGCCTACAACGGCGAGTGGGTCTCCGACCTCGCCAAGCAGGGGATTCTCCGGAGAACCACAGCTCGATGACGATGCTCGAAGCATGTGACCAGCCCGGCGAAATACCTCCGCCGCCGATTCGTCTCTACGGCTGACTTCGGCGTGGGTGCGACGACCGGGCGCCCGCCGAACGAGGTTGAAGTCCTCGTTCCGGCGGCGGCGCGAACCTACCTTCGCGCCTCAGTTCTTACTACCGAGTACAACCAGCCCGTAGTGCTCGACGAAGATCGCCAGCTCGGCGCCGGGCTTGCCGTCGAGGTCCCCGACGGCGGTCGAGAGTCCGGCGCCTTCGCCTCGAATCTTGAGGATCGGCGTGCCGGCATCGTTGTAGGCCACGACGCCGCCGTGGCTCGTCACGATGATGTCCGGTTTGCCGTCGCCATCGACGTCAAAGTCGGTGATCGGAGCGTCGTCCCAGCGTCCTAGATAGACATCGACGCTCTTGCCATCGACGCTCGCCGTGCCGCCGGCTTGCATGCCCTCGGGCGCCTTCGTGCCTTTGCCGCGGGCTTTGCCGTCGGCCCCATACCGCAGCACGGAGCCATCCACCTGCACCAACACGTCGGAGCCGGAGACGGCGACCGCTTCGAGCCCTTCGACAGCCGCGGTTTTCCATCGCGCCTCGGGGACGGCCTTCATGGCGAGGACCTTGTCTTCGTCCTTCACGATGATCTCGGAGAACCCGTCGCCGTCGAGGTCGGCGATGCCTTTGACGTCGGCCATGCGTGAGGTCTTGTAGTCCCAGTAGAGCTCGCCGCGGCTGTCCACGACCTTGAGCGACTGCCAGCCGGCAAGCACCCACTCTTGGCTACCGTCGCCATCGAGGTCTGCCGCTCGGGCACCCATGGTGTACCCGCTCAACGGCGTGGAGCCGGCGGACTCTCCGGCGGCGGTCCAGCGCATCAGGCCTTCGCGACCCACGATGCCCAGCTCACCGGGTTTCCCGGCACCGCCGCTGGCGACCGCGATCGCATTGGCGTTGCCTGCGACCGGGCGTTTCCACTGCACGTCGAAGCCGGCGGGGGCCAGCTCGACCGAGAACAGCGACCGCTTGGACTCCTTGTCGTCGCCGGAGATCAGCGGAGCGACTTCGCCCACCAACTTGTCCTCCAAGTCGGGGTCGTAGCCGGTTCGTGCGTGGGCGATTCGGCCCTCTCGATCGATGACATACAGCGCCGGGATGCCAGCGTAGTTGTAGGACGAGAGCTGCTCGGCTTCCTCGAACACGACCTTGAAACCGCTGATGCCCTCCTTCTTCATGAAGGGCGCAACCTTGGAGCGCGAGTTGAAGTCGTCGGTGTTGATCGCCAGCACTTCGACGCCCTTATCCTTGTTGGCAGCGAGGAACTTCTGGAGGACGGGCATCTCCTTCTTGCAGGGCCCACACCAGGTGGCCCAGAAGGTCATGATCACGACCTTGCCCCGGTAATCGCTGAGCTTGACCGTCTTGCCGGACAGGTCCTTGAGCGCGAAGTCCTGGGCAAGCTGTGCTTGTGCGGTGACCAAGCGTGCGGACTTGCTGTCGAGGCCAAGGTCCTTCTTGGTCTTGTCGTAGAGCTCTCGCAGCTGCACGTCGCTGATGAACCCAACCGTGTCCGTAAAGGCGGCCTTGGCTTCGTCCGTGCGGCCGAGCTGGTGCAGCGATGCGGCGCGCAGCAGGTGAAGCTTGTCCTGCATCCCTGTTGGCAGGGTTTGTGTAGTCTCGCCACGCAGCATCACCCCCGAGGGCACATTCAATGCCGCCTTCGCTGCGCGGTCGAGGGCCGAGAGTGCAGCGGTGGGTGATTCGTGGTCGAGGTGGATGCGACCTTCGAGCACGTAGGTCTGCATGCGCTGGTAGTCGATCCACATCGCGGCCCGGCGCTTCTTCGCGTCGTCCTTCTCCGTTTCGACGTCTTGGTCCCAATCGCGGTCGAGGCGGGCGCGGGCCTCGTCGAGCATGCGAAGCGCGCTGTCGATCGGGAGGCCGTGTTTGACGTGGTACTCGCGGACAAGCTCGACCGGAAGCCGGGTGGCGTCCTCGTCGGTCTTGCAGCGCATCTCGACAAATCGGGCGAGCTCGGTCGCATCGAAGTTACCCTGCTCGACCATCGCGTCGGTGAGCGCTTCGAGCACGTCGCCGGTTGCGTGGTGACCCTCGTTGGCCGCGATGAACCGCTTGCACTGCTCGATGCGCTGGGTCAGCTCGGGTGTCTTGGAGGCGGACTCACCATCCTTCTGAACCTTGCGCCAATCCTCCAGTCGCATCGGCGGTGCATCATTGAGTGCAGCTACTGGTGCCTCTTGGTTTGTCTCGTCGACCGGAGTCGCCGCAGGGTTCGAAGTGGAGGAGGAGGGATCGGCCGCAGTCGTCACCGTGGCGCACGCTGCCGCCAAGGGAGAGAGCAACAGGAGGAGAGATGGATGGAACACCTTCGGCATGGCGGCTGCTGTTCTCGTCACGTGTGTCTGGGATGAAGGTTCCCAACCCGGCGTGTTGGGCACACTCTAGTACCCACGCCCAAATCCCGGCTGGGTTTCTGACGGTCGATCCGGCCGGTTCTACGTGGGTCTACGGGCCGAACAGCCGCCCGGGCGGGGCCGTGAGCACAGGGCTCGGGTATCGCTCGGTCCGACCGAATTTCATCCGTTCGGGGTGCTGGTGCTCGCAAGTGTTGTGCTTGGAATCTGACCGGCCGCACAACTCGTGGGGATCGGGTCTTGCCTCGATGGGTAAACGCGCCTCGATATCGGTCTCCTCGAGTTCGCTGCCATGGTCGGCTTTGGGCTGCTCATCCTGGTTCGAGATTGGAGCCGTGATGGCGAGCGCACACTCATGGTTGCGTTGAGCATGTCCGCACCCGACGACGCTTGGCCGCGCGAACTAGCGCATTCTGCGGAGCCCGCCGCGCAGCTTCCGGCCTCCGGACTTTCTTGATCCGTGAAGCGACAACCAGGTAGCGGTGCAAGCGCGAAGCCGCCACCCGGCCGCGCACGATCGCCCATTTTCGCGGCAGACTGGGTGAACCAAGGTCGGTCTGTGAAGGACAACCAAGGTGGCGATCCCACCTATACAGGCGCACATGACGTGGAAAGCGAGAGACGGTTACGTAATCTGGATTGCAATGCTTGTGCGCTTCAAACACCTCTCAACCCGGCTGGCCACGGTGCTTGGCTTGGGCCTGCTCTGCGCGTCTGTCACTGCTTGCGACACCTCGGACGGCGAGAGCCCAGAGCCCGAGGCGCACCAAGGAGCCGCGGAAGATGGTGCAAGGACGCCCTTCGACCGGGGGGAGGATGCGGCCTTCGAGGCAGCCGTCGAGGCGCAGGCGGCTGGGTGGCAGCATGCGTTCGGCCAGTTCTTGTTCCGCCACGAGACGTTCGACGGAAATGGGAGAACCTGCCAAACCTGCCACACGAAGAGCTCTGGCGCGCTGTCTCCGGCGCAGGTGGAGGCGGCCTGGGCCGACGATCCGGACGGTCCGCTCTTCCGCGCCCTGGACAGCGACGACGGCACCGGCTCCAGCTACGACCGGCTCCGTGAGGACGCCACCGTCCTGGTGAACATTGCGCTGCCCGATGGGTGGACGCTCGTCGATGATCCCGCCGCAACGACGGTGACCTTCCGGCGCGGCATTCCGACCATCGTCAACACGGCAGCCCTCGACCCCGTCCTCATGTACGACGGCCGCAACGCTTCGCTCCAAGAACAAGCGCACGGAGCCATCAATGGGCACGCGGAGCCCGGTCGGCAACCCACCGAGGCTGAGCTCGACGCAATCGCGGCGTTCCAGCAGATCAATCGGTTCTTCTCCAACAAGAAGCTACGCAAGTGGGCGCAAGGAAAAGCCCCCGCGCCCGAGCTTCCTCCCGGCGGCACCGATGCGGAGATCCGCGGCCGGGAGTGGATCGTCCCAAGCGTCGAAGGCGTGTGCGGTCACTGTCACGGCGGGACGATGCTCAACGAGACGACCGAGTTCTTGTTGGCGCCACTGCCTCCGGGCACGCGGTTCTTCACCGCGTTTGTCTCCGAGTTCAACAACGCGGGCAATCCGGTCCACACGTTCGAGGTCGACAACGGTGATGGCACCACAACCATCTTCGACTCTCCCGACCCCGGCCGCGCGATGATCACCGGAGACCTCGCCGACCTCAACGCTTTCAAGATCCCCTCGCTGTGGGGCGCCCACAACACGGCACCGTACTTCCACGACAACTCCGCGGCGAACTTCGATGAACTCAACGTTCACTACTCGGAGTACTTCCAAGCGATTGGCTTGGATCCCCTGTCGGCCCAGGACATCGAGGATATCGGCGCCTACCTCGAGCTGCTCGAGTAGCGGTCGCGTTGGTGCCGACGGGCAGTCCGTCGGCGACCCACGCCCCCCGCGACTCAGGTGCACACGAAGGGGAACGTGCTGCCGAGGTACGCGGCGGTGACCTCGATGCGCAGTGCATCAGGCGTGGCCCCGACGAGTGCGCCTGGGCCGGGGACACAGGTCAGCGTCGGGTGGCTCGCGGTGATCTCGACTTCGCCGACGTCGACGTTGAGCCAGCCGGCAAACCCGACCTCGGTCGTCTCGGTGAGCTGCGGATCGATGCCGTCCGGCGTGAGGTATCCGAGCGCTCCGGAGGACGGGGTCATGGTGAATGACACGCCCGACACCAGAGTGCCGTCACCATCGGAGACAGCCAGTGCCAGGTGTCCCAAGCTGTCATCGATCTGCTCGCCGAGGAAGACCGCGAGCGCGGCTGCAGCCAGAGTGGAGAGCAAGTTGTAGTTGAGGATCTGGTCCTCCGCTGGACCTTCGCCCCAGAAGAGCGAGGGGAAGCGGCTGGGTCCGGTGAACTCGATCGCCCCCTCGGCCACGGGCACGCCCATCAGGCTGTAGGCCCCTGTGGCGTCGGTGGTGGCGCACGGGATGCCGTCCTGCCCGAACACGCACACGTTCATGCCCTCGAGCGGGTCGGGTGTGCCGAAGTCGGTGACGATGCCGGTGAGCGTCACGGTGGGCACGCTTCCGGTCGACGAGGCATCGCCGCTGCCCTCGGAACCACCGCTGGTGCCCGTGGAGCTGCCACTGGAGCTGCCCGTGTCCGCGCCGCTGCTGCTGCTGCTATCGACTGAGGTCGACCCGCTGCCGGACGTCGATGACGTGCTCGGTGTGGTGCCGCCGTCAGTGGCGTTCGTGGTCGAGGACCCCGTCGACCCGTCGGTTTCGGACGGGGGATTGTCGTCGCCACATCCGGCCAACATCATCGCGGTCGCAAGAATCATCGCTCGTGGTTGCACTTCAAGTTTCATGTCAGCCCAGAACGCGCCGTACGACGCGTCGGGGGGACTCTTTCCTCCGGGCATGGGGATGTCAACCCGTGGCGGGGCGAGCCGCACAAACGGTGGGGTCGAGTGCATCGGTGTGAACGGTCGCAACCGGGTTCCGACCGGCTCGATCGCCGGTCGGGTTCACCGTAGCTTTCCGAGGATGCGTCGAACTGTAGTCGGGTTCTCTCTTCTCTTGGTCCTTCTGGGCGGATGTTGGGGTGGCGTTGATGCGGCCGATCCGGCGGAAGTGGCGTTCGCAGGGGACGCGACGGAACTGAGTTCGTATCGTCGTGAGCGGAGCGCTGTGCCGGACATTCCTGTCGGTGGCGGCCTGGTCGTGCCTCCGGACCGAGCCACCGCCAGCGCCCGTGTTGAGGTTCGAGCGCCCGACCCTGGGGCCGCGGTGGAACGCGCGCACGAGGTCGCGACGTATGTCCGGGGGTTGTGGAGCGAGGATCCACAGTGCTCGGCGCGGGTGGTCGACTACAGCCCCGTGCACGCGCAGGGATCGGAGTCCGGGGCCTCCTTCTCGGTCACGGTGTCGGCGCAGCTGGGTGATCGGGAGACGACCATCGCCCGCATACAACGAGTCGAGGGCTGCCTCGAGCGGTTCCGTAGCCTCGCGACAGACTCCGACCTTCGCGGCGTTCAGGTGAGCGTCGGTTCGATGGTCGCGACGGTGGACAACCCTGGGAGGTTTCGCGCGCAACTCCTGCAGGAGCGGCTCGAACCGCTTCGCGAGGTGTCGGGGCTGGAGGGCATCCCCGAGCAATTCGAGGCCACAGGCGTGCGCTGTACGTCGGCTGGTGAGGTCACAATCCTTCAGCGAGCGCTCGGCGGGGTGACGCTCGGCGTCGACTTCGGATGCACCCGCACGTGAGCGGGCCTGTCAGTCGCAGCGAGCGTCGATGGTGAACACCGCGTTGTCGCCATGCGGGCGGGTGGGCGCGATCGCGTCGGACCCGACCGTCCCCACAACGTCCGCCCCGTCGACCATCAGAGTCAGGCTGTCCGCATCGAAGCGATAAAGCATCGTCGGGTTCAGCCCGTTCTCGTCGAACCCCCCCTCGACAGCACCGCTGAACACGGCGTTGTCATCGTCCAATCCGGCTCGGATCGCGGTGAGACCGAACGCACCGTCTGCGGTGCGTCCCGCCAGGTCGTAGCCGTTGTCGAGCGGGAACCCGCTCGGGTCGGTGACGGAGGTGTCGCACGAGGTCACGTCGACCAGCTCGTAGACGGTGCCGTCGTCGACCGTGATGGTAATCCTCGCTTCGCCCTCACTCTCGCCGCCTGATTCGTCCTCGTCTGCCTCGGTATCCGTCCCATCGGACTCTCCGTCCGCCGAGTCGCAGGCGGCGGTGAGTGCGAGGACGAGGCCGAGAACCTTGGCGGAGCGAAGGAGGAGGCCAATTTGGGGGGCGTCAATGATCACGGCAGGGGTGATGGTTGCCACCGCGGCCGGGCCGTTCCCAACTTTCTCCATCTTTCGTGCTCCGGAGATGCCCGAGTCGCCGCTCGTCCTGACTCGCGGCGCACGCGTGGACCTACAGAACGGGGAAATCGCGAGCCGAGCCCACCTCGGTCTTCATGGGCGTCGGTCGGAGAGGTCGGCCGCGTTTCCGTCGCCCCGAATCTTCACACGCCGTCCTTGTCACAATCGCTCTCATTGGAGCACATGGCGATCGACGAAGCAGATTCGGTTTCCGCCGAAACGCACGCCCAGTCCTCACAGGCGAACACGTTGCCTTGGCGTACGCCGCTTTCGCTGTCGAAGCAGAAGTCATTGGGACCGGAGCTTCTCCACCAGACGCGGCCGTCAGTGGTGGCCCGGTAGACGTCCGTGTAGTCGGTCTTGTGGCCTGGTGTCTCTTGGACTTCGTACCCGAAGGACTGTTCCGCCGTGATCGCGTCGAGGACACACTGCCGGACGGCCTCGGCATCCGGGCACTCTCCTTCGATCCCCCCGCTCGAGCTGCCACCGGAATCGCCGTCGGTATCGCCGCCCTCACATCCTCCCTGGATGGTGCCGCACTGCACTTCGACATCGTGCGCTTCGTCGCACACCGCTGGGACTGGGGGGCCGTCGGTGTCTGTCGCCGAGTCGGTGTCTGTCGCCGAGTCGGTGTCTGTCGCCGAGTCGGTGTCTGTCGCCGAGTCGGTGTCTGTCGGAAGGGCAGTGGTGCTCGTGGTCGTTGCGTCGGTGTCGGTCGGCGTATCGGTGTCGGTGCCGCTCGTCGTACCCGGGCTTCCGGTCCCGGTCGCATCGCCCGTGTCGTCACAGGCGGGAAGCGAGCACACCAGGGTCATCGCCACGAGAGGAAAGCCAAATCGCATGCATCTGTGCAAAGCAATGGCCATGCCAAACCGTCATCCCTGCGTTCTCGCATTCGTCATGGGCGCGGAGCTGCCGGGAGTGTGACAGTCTCAGCAGCGCCCAGACACGAGTGTCACGGTGAACGCGTTGTTTTCCCTTCAGCCGAAGAGAGCCACACCCCCCCTCCGCGGGATTGCTCCGCGGGGAGGCCTACTTTTGGACGGTCTGAATCGACAGCAGAACCGACCACGCAAAGTCTCCGTCGACGTCGCAGGTGACCTCGTGGAGCCCGCCGAACGCCTCGTCCGGCAGGTTGACCGTGCAGGTTCCGACCAGTTGGTCGACCAACACGTCCGAGTCGCGCATCCGGAATGTGAGCGGAGCCTGGAGGTCGGGCGTCAGGATCGCGCTGGTGACCGTTGCGTTCCACACCGGGTCGAGGGTGTTGTCGACGAACATCGATTCGAAATCGAGCTCGGCGATGTCGAGGTAGGGGTCGGGCGCGCCGTTGAAGGCATCCCAAGTACCACCGCCGGGTTGCATCGCGACGATCTCACCGTCCAGCAGGACGACCTGCCACTGGACGTTCGGGTTGGGCGCGCAGTCCACCCCATCACAGCTCTGGCCATCACTGCAGACTTCGCAGGTTTCCTCGAACCCGCATTCTGTGTCGTCGAAGCCGTCGTAGCAGGTGTCACCGATGCAGCAGCCATCGCAGGTCTCGATACAGCCAGGGGAGCTGCAGACACCGAAGTCGCAGTTCTGGTCGCCGAGACACGCCTCGCAGTCGAATCCGAGGAATCCGCAGACACTCGCGTCCTGCTCCTCGTCGTCGATGCACTCACCGCTCTGGGTGCAGCAACCGAAGCAGGTGTCCTCGCAAGGGAGCTCGCAGGCGCCGGCTGTGCAGGTGGCCTCGCTGTCGCACTCGGTGCATTCGGATCCGTCTGCTCCACACTGCGCGTCGGTGGGCGTCGCGATGCAGTCGTCGCCGTCGCAGCATCCATTGCAGTTGTCCGGCCCACACTCCGGGGGCGCCTCGCACAGGCCTTCGGCACACTGGGCGGCGCCCTCGCAGACCATGCAGGGCGACCCGCCTCGACCACACGAGTCGTCGAACTCGCCGGCCTCGCAGATCCCCGCAGCGTTGATGCAGCCCAAGCAACCTTCGCCAGAGTCGGACGGATCGAGCGTCGGGTCAGATGCGGTCGGCGACGTGTTGGACGACTGCGTCGCGCTGGTTGGGACGGCGCTGGTGACCCCGGCCGTGGTCGGGCCCGAGGTCGTGTCGTCGTCACTGTCTTCCCCGGTGCTTCCGCCGAGTGACGCTGTGCCCGACGGGGCCGCGCTGTCCGTCGCTTCTCCGCCCGTGCATCCCCCCGCGAGGATCGCGCAAAACACCCAGATCGCTTGAAGTCGTCGCTGCCCCACCGCGCAGTGACACTGACATGGGACGTCCTGTCTTGTCGAACTCGCGCCGGATCAGGTACCGATTACCGTTTTTGTTTCCATTACTTGGGGAAATCCCGAAAAAACATCGGCTCGGCCGCGGACAGTTTTGGCACCGGGGTTACTTGGGGAGCGATGACGGACGGGAAGATGTGGGCTGCGCTGGCCGGACTTGCTCTGGTGGGCGGCTGCTACTCCGGTGTTCAAGTCGGGGCGAGCGGCGGCGCGGATTCGGAGCCGACGGGGGCTTCGGCGTCCGGCGGCGACTCAGAAGATTCAGACGGCTCTGATGGCGAGTCCGGCGGTGACGCGGAAGTCCCCGAGGTTCCTCAGCTGGTCGGCCACTCGGGCATGCGTCGTCTGACGCGCGTGGAGTACGTCGAGACCGTCCAAGACCTTACCGGCGTGGAGCTGGCGAGTGGAGCGTCGTCGCTGCCCTCGGACGACCTGGTGCCGTTCGACAACGACTACACGACGCAGGCCGAGTCGGCGTCCCTCATCATGGCGGCCGAGTCCTTCGCGGGCGAGACGGCACAGAGCCTGGTCGAGGATGCCCAACTCTGGAGCGCGATCGTACCGTGCGAGTCGACAGCACCCCGAGTTCCTCTACCGCGTCGATGCCGGAGAGCCCACCGACGACCGCGACGTCGTACGGCTCGACGATTGGGTGGTCGCTTCGCGTTTGTCGTTCCTGCTGTGGGGTGTTGGCCCCGATGACGCGCTGCTCGATGCCGCCGCGGCCGGTCGCCTGGGCAACCCGGGCGACATCGAGACCGAAGCGGTTCGCATGCTCGCCGACGACCGCGCCAAGGAGCGAGTCCAGCGTTTTCACGCCATGTGGATGGGCTACGAGGTCATGGCGATCGGCGGTGACCTCGGTGACTCGATGCGCGCCGAGACGGCTGCGCTGATCAATCGAGTGGTCTTCGATGATGAGATGGCCTGGCAGGACCTCTTCCGCAGCGAGCAGACCTTCGTCGCCCAGCACTACGGCATCGAGGCTCCCGCCAATGCAGCCGGCGACTGGGTGAACTACGGCGAGAGCGGACGGACCGGCATTCTCTCGCACGGCACGTTCTTCTCCAACGGCTTCAAGGACGGCGACACGAGCCCGATCGTTCGTGGCCACGTCGTCAGCTCCGTGCTTCTGTGCCTCGAGGTTCCCGAGCCTCCCGCCGACGTTCCGCCGCCCCCCGAGCCGGTCGAAGGCGCGTGCAAGATCGACGAGGCTGCCGCTCACCTCACGCAGGCCAGCTGCGCCGGTTGCCACGCCACGCTCGACACGCTGGGCTTCGGGCTCGAGAACTACGACGAGTTTGGCCAATGGCGCGGCACCGACCCCGGCAAGCCCGCGTGTGAGATCGAAGGTGAAGGCGAGGTGCCTGGCCTTGGCAAGTTCAACGGCCCCGGAGAGCTGGGCGTGCTGCTCTCTGACAGCAAGCTTCTCAACGAGTGTCTCGCCGAGCAGGCCTACCGGTTTGCCGTCGGTCGTACCGAACTCGACGCCGTCGACCACGGAATCGTCGAACGCACGATGGAAGAACTCGGCGAGGGTGTCGATGCCGCAGGGGCCTCCGGGTCTGAGGGCAGTACCGGGTCCGGAACAGGGACCGGCGAGGGCACTGACACGACGGATACGGACGGGGACAGCTGCGGGGGCGCTGACACGTGCGTTGACGCGAGGCGCCTTAGGACCCCGCCTCGACGATGGCGCTGGCCTTCGTTGGGTTGGAGCGGCTGCGGACGATGATGGCCGGGGAGAGGATCTCCGCCTCTGAGAACGCGTCCATCACCCGCATGTTGACGTCGGTCTCGAACAGCTTCTCGTAGCGGGTGTCGAGAACATAGGCTTTCACGCGGAGCCGGACCGCCAGGTAGTTCTCCGTGATCACCTGGTTGACCAGCACCACGACCGGCTTCTCGAGGAACGTGTAGCGGCTCGAGACCGCGCATTCGGCAGCAAGTTCACGGGCGCGCCGAACGTCTTGGTCCGGCGCGATGTAGAAGTCCATCGTGCACTGCATGTCCAACGCCCCGTAGTTGCCATTGGACGTCATATCGCTGAGAAACTTGTTGTTGGGGATGGTCACCGTGTTGTCGCCAAGCGTTTGCAGGCGGACGGAGCGAAGCCCGATCGCGGTGATGTCCCCGTACTCTCCGCCGAACGTGATGCGGTCGCCGACTTGGAAGGGTCGGTCGATCATGATCATGATGCCGGCGATGAAGGAGGCCACCAGATCCTTGATCGCAAAGCCGATCGACACTGCGACGGTCCCGCCGATGAGCGCGATGATGCTCTCGTTGAAGTCGAAGCTGAGGTAGATGACCGTGAAGCCCGTTCCGACGTAGAGCAGGAATTGGGCAAACGTGGCGACCTTCTGCAGGAGCAGCCGCCGGTTGGGGAACCGCTGACTCAGTCCTGCGACGGACTGCTTGAGGAACCGCATCGTGATCGCGGTTCCGATCACGACGAAGACGGAGGTGAACACGCCGCTCCACTGGATCAGGCGGGCGATCTGGCCCAGCGCCTCGACGTCCGGAGCGGCTTCCGCCACGAGGGGCGCCGCAAGAGCGAGCGGAGAGGTCCAGCCCGAAACTGTTGTGAGCGTGGTGAGCGTGGTGAGCATGGTGATCATCGTGGACTCACAGCGTGGAGAGCAAGTGCTGCCGTTGAAGGACGGTGGTGATGGTGCGGTACCAGGGCCAGGTCATCCGGTACCCGCCCTGGAACGGCTCGACATAGCCGCGCGAGCTGCAGAACCGCATCGCGTCTTCGACGTCCTTGAGCGGGAGCTGCGTCGCGCGTTCGATCTCAGGCAGCAACGCCAACTCCAGCTGGACGACGGTCCGAAGGACGAAGAGCTGAGAGAGGCTGAGCGCCTCGATCTCCTCCGGCGGAGGCTCCTTGAACAGGCGTACGACGACCCCGCCTTCTTCGTCGCGGAACAAGGATTCGCGGAACGCGTGCATGGCGACGGCGGGGTTGCCCTTGGAGTAGTCCCAGAGCAGCCTGTAGTAGCTCGCCTCGGTCCGATCGCCTTGGTCGGGTAGCGGTTCGCTCTGCCGCGGAACGACCAGGCCCTCGAAGCTCGGCTCGATTCCGGCGATCTCGCATTGGCCCTTGATGAGCTCTCCAAGCGTGTCTTCGGACCAGCCCGGAAGCTGGATGACCTGTTCGAACGAAACGCGGTCACCTCGGGCTCGCCGGATGTACTGCCACGACGCCGAGCCGATCGTGACCACCCACGAGATGCCGCCGCCGACCGCCCGGCTGAAGTCGGTGAAGGTGTCGAGACCTCGCAGACCGTTGACGGCGGGGATGACGAGTCGCTGCAGGTCGTCGACGACGACGACGCAACGGCCGAGCGTTCGCATGGCAGCGATGAGGTCCTCTCCCTGGGCTGTGGGCTTGCCAGCGACCTTTGCAAACTCCGCCAGAAGGGCTCCTGCGCCCTCTTCAGGGCACGATACGCAGTGAACGTCGATGTCCTCGACCGACTCCTGCAGCCGCCGAATGAACACGCTCTTGCCCGCGCCCTTCTCTCCGACGATCGCGGTGAGGGTGCGTCGGCCCGAACGAAGCTGGTCAGCGACACGTTCGAGTTCGGTACTTCCCACGCTGCTGAGCAGTGGATCTGGCACGAGCTCTGGGTCGAAGTGCGGACGGACCTTTTTCTCGATCGGTCGGTACCGTTCGTCGGCTTCGGTTGCCGCCGCCTGTTTTGCGAGCTCGCGACGGAAGAGGTAGGCGAGGAGCCGTCGCGTGACCTCGAGGCCGGAGAGCTGTCGCATGACCCACGCGGCCGAGCCCGCCGCCAACAAGTAGGCCGCCCCGCCTGCGGCAGCGGGAAAGCTGCTGAGCCCCGATCGCTGGCCGGTGATCCAGCGGGTGAATCCGGTCTGCTCCGGTCGCTCGCCGACGAGCTCGAAGATGATCGCCTTCCAGCGATGCACCAGATAGATCGCAACCGGGAAGCTCAGGAACCAGCAGGTGGAGAACACCCAGCTATACAGCGCGCCCCGTCCGACCATCGCAGCGGTGAGCGCGAGCACCATCCCCACGGCGATGATGTTGGCCCCGACGACGCGCAGGGAGTGGATCCGCAGGGCGGAGTTGTCTCGGGTGGATGCCGAGTACAGCCGCTCGCGCGCGGCGAGAGCGTCCACGAGCAAGACGGCCGCGAGACCCAGCAGGACCCATCGCGCTGCGATCCACAGAAGGCTCAGACTCGGGATCCCGGCGATGCCCTCGATGACGTAGAGCAGACCCCAGATCACCGCGAGCACGACGAGGGGCCGTCGAATGCGCCTGAGGTACCAGACCGACGAGATCACAAACCGGACCCCGGGGGTCATCGGTCGCCGCTCTCGAAGCCCGTTCTCCAGCTTCTCTAGAATCTCCGTCCCTCGTCGCCGCCACCACACAAACGCCGCGATGAGTGCGGCGAGCTTGAGGACTGCGAGCACAACCTGAACCGTAGAGTTCACCAGCTCGTCGAAGAATTGGGCCCGGTGGCGGGGGAGGCTCTGCACGAAGAAGCCGAACTCCAAGGACATCTGCTTGAACTCTCGCTTGGCTTGGTCGATGCCGTCGGACCCGAAGCTCGTCACAGAGCGACGAAGGGCGGGGCTGGCGAGGTCGAGCAGGCGGAGACGGGTGTTGTTGAGGTCGACGAGGTCGTCCCGCGTCTGGCCGGCGAGTTCCCAGCCGATCTCCTCAGACAAGGTGGAGAGTTCGAGCTCCTTCTTCGCGACCTCGCCCCGCAGCTCCGAGAGATCCCCGCGGTCCGTATCGGCCGGAAGCTCAGAGTCCAGCGGCGTTCCAACCCCGGGGATGCCTTCCTTGTTCTCGAGCCGGTCGAGGTCGCCGGAGAGTCGTGTGCGCAAGACACCCAAGTCCTCGCGGATCGCCTTGTACATCGGGTCAGCTTCGGCCGCGATCTCGCTCTCGAACCTCGGTGACTCGGCGAGCGTCGTCAGTCGCAGGTTCCAGTCGAGCACGCGGTCGTGATCTTCGGCGCGCTCGACCCGGCGCCGTGCGAGTGCAGCTTCGAAGTTCGCTTGGTCTTCTTGAATCCCGAGCAGTCGGGCACGTTCTTCTGCGATGATTCGCTTCGCCTCAGTGTCCGCTTTTCGGGCGGTTTCGAGGGCCTCCTCCCGAGCGGCGGCCTTCAGCGCGGCTTCGGCTTCGGCGTCCGTCAGGCTCTCGGATGCGGCCTTTCTCGCCTGGGCCGCCCGCTCCTTTTCTGCCAGCGCTTCCTCGAGTTCGGTCGCCTTCTCCGCCGGCTCTGGCTCTGATTCGGCCGCCTCGGAAGCGGCCTGCGCCAGTCGTTCGGCTTCGGCCTTGGCTTCGACTTCGGCCTTGGCGTCCGCGATGTGGCGGTCGTGGGTCAGGGCCAGCGCGTCCCGTTCAGAGGACGTCAGGGCCAGAAACCGGCGTCTCTGAAGGTCGAGGTCAGCGCGTGCGATCCGAACTCTTGGGTCGGTGCTTTCCCCGCTGGTCTCGAGCAGGTTAAAGCGCAGCAGTGGTGCGGGGCTCGAACTGAGTTCGAGGGTTCCGGTGAGGTAGGCGCGCAGCTTGTCCGCATGCGTCTGCGTGGCGATTTCCTCCGCCGCGTCGTGTTCGGCACGAATCTCAGCTGCGGCGCGGCGAGCGAGATGCGCTTGGAGACGAGCTGCACGGTCTTTGAGGGACAGGCTGACGAACTCACGGAGGGCAAGTTCGAGCGCCGCGTCGGGACTGAGGTCTGCAAGCGGGGCGCGGCGCCGCGAACGACGGCGCGTGCGGGTGGCCTCTGGGACGAGAGCACGTTGGTGCGCTTGGTCGAAACGCTGCGCTGCGCCTTCTGCCCATCGAGCGTCGGTGAGGTCGAGGACGAAGAGACTCTGTGCTTCGACGTCTGTGTCGAGGTCGCCATCGGCGAGTGCCCGGATGTTGCGGGCCCGCTCCCGAATCGTCTCGTCTCCCGCAGGCAGTGCTGCGGTGGGGGTGGGTTCGGCGGTCGTCTCTTCGGCCGCGAAGGGCTCCGGCACACCGACCTCGGGAGCAGGTGCCGGAGGCTCGGACTCAGCATCGATCGGATCGGCGGGGGCTTCGGGGGGCTGGGCGAATGCTGGTGCGGGGGCTGCCACCCAAATCCAAGCCAGCAACACAACGAGCAACGGACGCGGCAGCGCGCGTACGTCTCGTGCGATCGCGGGGTCGTGCGAAGAAGCGCGAGAGGGCACGGGCCAACGGTACACGACCCGGATTCGTCTTGGATGTGCTGGGGCGAAGCGCAACAGTGCGGAGATCTGACGCACGACGCAACGACGAACGACCCCCGCACACAGGTGCAGAAGGCCGCTCGTCTGACGAAGTGGTGTCTCGTCCTACTGGCCGTCGAGTAGCTCAATGTCGCGTAGGTCGGTCAGAGACTCGTCATCGCCGATGTTCTCGGTATTGCCGTACCCGAGCCGGCCGTCCGTCCCTTGCCCCCAGCATCGAACCCGACCGGCTTCGGTGATGGCACAGGTGTGGTTGCCGTCCGCAGCGATGGAGCGGACGGTGGTGTCCAGCGAGACCACACCAGCATCCGAAGGGTTCTCGTCGTCGCCGATCGTGTCGGTGTTGCCATAGCCCAGCTGTCCACTGGAACCGAAGCCCCAGCACTGCACCGTGCCATCGTCCAGCATCGCGCAAGTGTGGGCGAAGCCGGCGACAACCTGCCGCGCTGGAGCATCGAGCTCGACCGTTCCTGCGTCGTCTGGAGAGTTGTTGAAGCCGACATAGGCGCCACTCCCGTACCCTAGCCGACCGTCGTTGCCTCGGCCCCAGCACTGAACCGAGCCACCCTCGAGCACCGCACAGCTGTGGAGCCAGCCCAAGGCGATGTCGGTCGCAAAGTCCGATAGGGCGACGTCCCCGGCCGATGCGGGCGTCTCGTCATCGCCGATGGTGACGTTGCCATTGCCGTGTCCGAGGGCGCCGTTGGCCTGGCTGCCCCAACACCGAACCGTGCCCAGGTTGGTGCGAGCGCAGGTGTGAGCCTGGCCGGTCGCGAGCTGCAGGACGGGGGCACCGACGTCGGTGACTGGGCTCGAGGACAACGCTTCGTTGTCGCCGATGTTTGTGGTTTGCCCGACGATGCCGAGCTTTCCGCCCGCGGCCTGGCCCCAGCATTTGACGTCTCCGGACTCGAGGGCTGCACACGAATGGAAGGCTCCTCCACCGCTGCCCATGCGGGCGATCCCCGATCCAAGGTCGATGGACGCCACGCTCGTAATCGCCTCGTTGTCCCCTAGGGGTACGGTGTTCCCGTAGCCTATCTGCCCGACGCTTGCGGCTCCGAAACAGCGCGCCGTGCCGTCATCCAGAGCGACGCATGTGTGGGAGACGCCGGCGACGATAGACTCGGCCGTGACCCCTTCTCCCAGGTCGACGAACCCGACATCGGCGGGGGTTTCGTCGTCCCCGATGTCGTCGGTGTTGCCATAGCCGAGGCGACCGCTCGCTGCGTTGCCCCAGCACTTCACCGAGCCGCTGTCGAAGCGGGCGCAGGTGAAGTCGCCACCGAGTGCAAGCTCAACAGCCTCGTGGGCGGAGCAGTCATTGTGACAGGCATCGGTGTCGTCGCCGTTGGCGTCGTCGCAAGTCTCCACACCAAGCTGTGTGAAGCCGTCTCCGCAGCTTGCGGCCAGACAGGTTACGCAGCCGTCGGTCGTGTCGGCGTTGCCGTCATCGCAGGACTCGTTGAGGGCGTGCAGGAAGCCGTCGCCGCAGACGTTGACGGTGCAGCTCGCCGTGCAGTCCGATGTGTCGTCGTTGAGCAGACCATCGTCGCATTCCTCGCCCTCATCGGTCGCGCCATCGCCACAGAAGGCCGCCGGATCGCCGGTCGTGGACTCGCCGCCCGAGATTCGTGAGCCGGTCGTGCTGGTCTCGCCATCGCCTGTGCTGGTGCCGCCGTCCGTGTCGTCCCCGGAGGTGCTGCTGCCCTCGGTTCCGCCACCGGAGCTACTCGTGCCATCGGTGCTGGTCGACCCCTCGGCTCCCGTGCTGCTGGTGGGTCCGCTCTGTGTCTCGCCTGTGGTCGTCGGGTCTCCGGTCGTGGGACCGGCACTGGGGTCGGCAGTCGTAGAACCGTCGGCGGAGGTACTGCCCTCGCCAGAGGGGGATGCGGTGTCGTCGCCGCAACCACCAAAGGCTCCAACAGCAAAGACCGCGACCAGGGCACGAGACGTCATCGTCATGTCCCCCGATTCGGCTGAATCCGGTTGGCTTTGACCCCCGGTCCCTATTTGTTCCGCAACGCGTTGGCAGCGCGAGGTCGCAGTCCTGCTATGGTCCGCAGGAATGGAAAGCGCCGACTGGTTGCCCTTCCTCCGTGACCTCGCCGACGAAGCCGACGCGATCGCGATGCGCTATTTTCGGGCCGGCGACCTGCATGTGGATGCCAAACCCGACCGCTCGTTGGTCACCCAGGCTGACCTGGAGGTCGAGACCGCAGTGCGCGACACGACGGCGACTCGGTTTCCGGATTTGGGTGTGTTCGGAGAAGAGCACGGGCAGCGCAACCCCGACGCCCCGCAGCGCCTGATCGTCGATCCGATCGACGCGACGGCCAACTTTGCCCGAGGCATCCCAATCTTCGCGACGCTGCTCGCGATCGAGTCCGATGGGGAGATCGTTGCGGGCATGGTGAGTGCGCCTGCACTCCATCAGCGGTGGCATGCCGCCCGTGGACAGGGCGCCTACAGCGGGGAGCGCAAGCTGAGTGTGTCTGGGGTGTCCGACCTGGCGGACTCGCAGATCTTTCACAGCTCGCTCGCGGGCGCCGAGGCGGTGCCGAACACGGCGAAGATCCCCGCCCTTCTCAACAAGAGCTGGCGACAGCGCGGTGTCGGCGACTTCTACCAGCACATGCTCGTGGCCGAGGGCTGCGGCGAGATCGCACTCGATCCGATCGTGATGCCTTGGGACATCGCACCGCTACAGATCATTGTCGAGGAGGCGGGCGGCCAGGCCACGACGGTCGGCGGGGCTCGGAACATCCGCGGCGGAAGCCTGATCTCCAGCAACGGGCTGCTGCACGACGTGGCGCTGTCCCATTTCGACGCGGGGTGAGGAAAAACCCGGCTCGGCGGATCACGAAAAAGGACGAGTGAGACGTTGGGCTGCCTATCGTCGAGGGTAGAACGCTTCCGGGTTCCACGGGTCGAGGCCGTCGGCGTCCGTGGGGGGATGGAAAGCTCGGGCGAGCAGGACGATCGCGACATGGTGGTTGCCGGCGCGCATCTGGGCACGAGCACGAACGGCGAACTCCCGGGCTCGGGTCACGTCGGGCATGTCGGCCAGGGCGTCATGGGGCCAGAGCTCAGGCCCGAAACAACACGAGTTGTCCGGGAGGTGAGGGTCGCGGTGGCGGCCGAGCGGCATGGAGCGCGCGAACCCAGGCGACAGCGATCGACGCGGTGGTCGATGGGCCCACGGAGATGTCCACCGAAGTCCAGGAAACGCTCGCGCGCGCTCGAGTGGCCGTGAAAGGCCGGTCGGGAGCGTAGAACCCGTGAGGGCGGAACCCGCCAGCGCTCGCTCATGACCTCTAGGGACAGACTCTCGAACGTGGACGCAGAGACGAACCGACCGACCCGGGGTCGATGCCGAGGGGCCTGGACCCCCCAGGGAAGACGCTGCTTGGCCCCGGGCGATAGCACGAGATTACCCCGCGACCTACTGTTTGACACCCTGTGCCACGCGGGGCTAGAGACGGGACCGCGTGGTCGAGAAGAAGACAGGCGCGGCAGGTCCGGCACGCACAGACGAGGACCTACTGACCGCCTGGAGAGGCGGAGACGACGATGCGGGCGACGAACTCCTGACCCGCCATGTCCCGGTGCTTCGCCGGTTTTCGAGGCGCGCAAGCGCGGACCCCGAGGACTTCGTCCAGGAGACGCTCAGCCGAGTCCTCGCGACGCGTGAGCGAATCCGCTCGGGCGGTAGTTTTCGCGCATACCTGCTCACCATCGCTCGACACCTGCGCTCAGAGCTGCTGCGGCGGGCGACGCCAACTACGACTGCACCACAGGACGCCTCCTCACCGGACGCGTCCCCCTCCCACACCCTCGCCAAGCAGCAGCAGTTCCGACTGCTCCTGAGCGCGCTCGACACGCTGCCCGACGAGCATCGCAACGTGCTCGACCTCTACTACTGGCAGGAACTCTCGGTCGCGGACATGGCCAACCAGCTTGGCGTACCGCAAGGCACCATCAAGAGCCGACTCTTCACCAGCCGCGGGCTGTTGCGCAGGGCGCTCGAGCAATCCACGGACGAACCCGAGGTCTTCATCGACAAGCCCACCAGCTTCGATGCGTGGATCCGAAGGATCGGTCGCATCGGACCCCGCGACGAGGACGCGTCGTGAGCCTGGCGCCCGGGATCCCCGGACGCCAACGAGCACAGACATCGTATGGGAGCCAACGCAAAACACACCAAGTCATTGAAAAGTGAACCTGGATGCCAGTTGTCCCTCTTGAGCTTCACCACCACGCCTGCCTTCGGGTGCGTGGCCTCCCGAAACCGACACGCCGTGGCCTCTCCTCTTTCCTCCACCCCTCGCGACTCCCATCGCTGGCGGGCCTGTAGCCTGAGCCTGGCGTTCCTCGCCGCCTGCTACACCGGCCCCGAAGCGAGCAACGGCAACGACGCCTCGACCGGGCCCGCGGACGACGCTTCCGGAGCCGCGTCGTCCGCGGACACGGACGGGGCGCCAACCGGTGGCTCCTCCGGCGACACGGCCGGTGGAGACGAGTCCAGCGGCGGTGAGGAGGTCCAGCCGGCTCCCACCTATCCAGCACGCCGCCTGACGAGCCGCGAACTCAGCCGAACCCTGTACGCCGCGTTCGAACTCGAGGCCGACTTCAACGCGTACTTCTTGCCGCTCCAACCGGACGAGCCCCTCCAGGTGTTTAGCAACGAGGTTGCTGGGCTGGTCGTCGGTGCGGGCGTGTTGGAGTCGCAGCTCGAAGCCATCGAGCGGTTCGCCAACCGCATGGCATTTCAGGGAACGACCTCCCCGTCCGGACTCGTCGATTGCGAAGCCCTCACAGAGCGAGCCTGTCTCGAAGCCGCCGTAGAACTGTTGGCGACTCGGCTCTTTCGGCGCCCCGTCTCGAGCGACCAACTTCAACAGCTGCTGTTCGTCTATGGCGACGTGCTCCCCCAAGCCGACGAGGACACAGCCTACGCAGCCGTGCTGATGGCGATGATGCTGTCCCCACGGACGCTCTACATCCTCCCCGAGCAAGGCGAGCTTCGACCCTGGGCCGTCGCAGAACGACTTTCATTCTTCCTGTGGGGCGCAGGTCCCGACGCCGAGCTTCGAGACCGGGCGGAAGATGGCTCGATCCTCGAACCCGACATCCTGCGAGCACAAGCCACGCGACTGCTGGCCGATGACCGCGCCAAGGCAAACCTCGGGCTCTTCTACGTCGAACTCCTCGACCTCACCCGATTCCAGTACTTCTTCAAGGGGTTCGAATACGAGTCGGACATCGGCCTTTCGCGGTCCATCATCCTCGACGATTTCATCGACGCCACGTTCGTGCCGTATACCGACGGCGGGACGCTCGAGTCGCTGTTGACCGACCCTTTGTCGTTCTCGGACGCTGCGCTGAGCACCAACTATCCGGGCGAATACCCCGGGCTGCTTTCCCACCCGGTGTTCACCTGGACTCACGCGGCGAACCGTTCGACACACCCGGTCGAACGTGGCGTAGCGATCCGCGAGCGACTGTTGTGCAACGACCTGGGCGCGCCACCGATGGATATCTCGGCGATCCCCGACAATGTCGACGAAGACGCGACGATGCGGGAACGGCTGGCCGTCCATCGCGAAGATCCGGCCTGTTCGAGCTGCCACAACTTCATCGATCCCCTTGGGCTACCCTTCGAGGGCTTTGACTGGGTGGGTCGGGCACGCGACCTGGAGAACGGATCCCCCGTGGATGTCTCGGGAGCCTTGACCGGTGCCGGCAACGACGTCGAGGTCGAGGGCGTGTTTGAGCTGGGCCTCGCACTTTCCCAGACCGAGGCCGTGCAGCGCTGCCTCGCCCAACAAACGCTCCGTTTCGCGCTCCTGCGAGAGACCGACGATCTCGACGATCCCGTGCTCGAGGACGTGCTCTCCAGCTTCACCGACTCCGAACTGCGACTGGACGCTCTCGTCCTCGCGGTCGCCACATCCGACGCCATTCTCCAGCCCCCGAGCGACCGATGAGCCATCTCAATCCCAGCCGCAGACGACTCCTCAAGCTCCTCGGGTTCTCGGCAATCGCTTCGGCTCCCGTCTTCCGCTTGGGGATCGGACAGAGCCACGCGGGCGGCGACGAGTCGATCCCGCAGCGGTTCATCGGCGTCTACCACCCGGCGGGCTGGCGCGTCGTGCCGCGCGGGCACTGGTACTACGAGGCCAACGCGGACGAGTCGGATAGCTTTTTCTATCCCGGTCGGGTCCGAAACCAGTCCTACGATCTGTCCGAGGTTACGGGTCCATGGCCCGACGCCACCGAGCCCCTGCGCCCTCTTGCCGACGACCTCGTCTTTGTCGAGGGCCTCGACAACCACGCGAACCGGGGCGGCAACAACCACATGATGGGGCTCACCACGATGCTCACCGGCGCGGACCCTCTGCAGAACTACAACGCTGCCGGAGGCATGTCGCTGGACTACCTCCACGCCACGACGGCGCCCACACCCTTCAGCGTGATCCCGCTCGGCATCAGTCCGTCGGTGCGCGGCGGCACACTCTCCTTCAGCGGACCGCTGCAGTCCATTCCGATCGAGCACGATCCCGCGGCCGCTTACGCGCGCTACTTCGCCCCGTTTCTCGGCGACGACGTCGAGGCCATGGCCGAGCTGGCCCGCCGCCGCGTGATGCGGGGAAGCGTCTTGGACCACCTCGGCGGTGAACTGGACGCGATCCTCCCCGCCATTCCCACCCACGACCGACCCCGGTTCGACGCGCACCTCGATGCGATTCGTTCGGCCGAACTCCGCATCGATGCAACCATTTCGGGCGACCCCAGCTGCGTCGATCCTGGAACCGTCGCACTCGACCCCGAAGACAACGCGCTGATCCCCGAGCTGACCGGCGCCATGATGCAGCTACTCGTCGCAGCCCTCGCCTGCGATCTGAGTCGCTCGGCGTCGTTCTGCTTTGGGCGCGGCACCCTTGCGTTCGCCCCCACCTTCCTTGGGCTCACCGAGCACTACCACGCGTACTCGCACTATGGGTTTGCCGACACCGAGCGGCAGGCCGAGTACACCTCGGAGTTGCACGCCGCCGCGTAGCGTAACGTCGTAAAGCACCGGAAGAACGCCCTGTTTGGGGGTCTAAGAAGCGGTTTCGCAGCCAGCCTCTTCGACCAACAGGAACGAACTTCCG
>Ga0316204_10001372_pt1 | contig 67181 bp, 64 predicted proteins | sample 6monrhotite_MG_2_FD_205661 | JGI IMG/M metagenome (GOLD analysis project Ga0316204, IMG submission 205661) | Microbial mat bacterial communities from mineral coupon in-situ incubated in ocean water Damariscotta River, Maine, United States -... | ecosystem: Environmental > Aquatic > Marine >... | reverse complement strand
TCCGAACAGAGAAGTTAAGCCCGTTTGCGCCGATGGTACTACAATTGTGGAAGAGTAGGTCGCCGCCTTCTTTAAGACCCAACTTATATTAAGTTGGGTCTTTTTTTTTTCAAAAGATTACGCCTACTTTTACTCCATAAATCATACACGATTATACTTAGAACCATTTGAGAAGAGGAATTATCTATATGTTCATCGCCGCCTTCGCCTTCGCATGGATGAACCTTCTTGCCAAATACCTTGATGACTTCCATCCTCTCCAAGTAGTATTTTTCCGAGCTATGGGGACTTTCATATTTATATTCCCTTATATGCTCTATAAACGAATTTCTATTCGAGGGACTCATGTATTCTGGCTAAGCCTTCGGGGGATATTGAGTTTTGCATCTCTTGCCCTGTTCTTTCTGGTGATTCAGCGAATCCCCTTGGGTTCGGCAGTAGCATTACGTTATACAGCTCCTATTTTTAGCGTGATTTTGGCCTATTTTTTTCTGAAAGAAAAAGTGAAGCTATGGCAATGGATTGCACTACTAACTTCATTGGCCGGTGCTTTTTTAATGAAAGGGGTTGATTTTCGTATAGATACACTAAGCTTTGTGTTAATACTATTTTCGTCCATCCTCGTTGGCGGGGTTTTCACCATTGTACGTTATTTAGGATCACGGGAACATTATCTAACAATCATCAACTATTTTATGGTCTTCTCCATACTAGGAAGTCTGTTCTTTATTTCTCATTTCAGAATGCCAACAGGACAGGAATGGTATTGGGTTTGTGGTATAGGTGTCCTTGGATTGGTTGGTCAAGTATTTCTTACGCGTTCTTTCCAGTTGGCTGAAACAAATGTTGTCGCCCCAATTAAGTATATGGAATTAGTCTACGCTTTGTTGTTTGGCTTCTTTCTCTTTGGGGAAAGTTATGGGCTACTGTCAGTTATAGGCATGCTCATCGTTGTTTTTGGAATGTTGCTGAATGTTTGGTTAAAACGGAAAAAATAGAAACACACTGGGTTTTATTTTTTAATGTCCTCATTAGGATTCAATAGCACAGGTATTCCAAAGCCCAATTGCTCCAATTTTTGTAGTTGTGTTTGCGCATCACCAACGACCAAGTAAATCATTTTATTGGGGTTCAAATATTTTCTACTTAGGGCTTTGATTTCATCCACAGTTATTTCCTGAACAATCTTTTGCCGTTGTTTCGCATAGTCATGGGGCATTCCGAGGGCTCCAATATTTGAAAGCATGTTAAGTTTGGCAGAGCTCGTTTCGAAAGTACGCGCTCCACTCTTAATTAAGAAGCTTTTACTGATATCCAGGTCTTCTTGATTAAATTCTTCACTATAATTGCTTAAAATTTCTTTTACTAAAGCCGATGATTCGTAGGTGACATTGGATCTAACACCGCTAGAAATTGTAAATGGGCCTGGAATGGTGGTACCATCAAATCTAGATCGAATTCCATAAGTATAACCTTTGCCCTCCCTAAGTTGTTGGGTAAACTGCGATGCAAAACCACCACCGCCAAGACGGTAGTTGGCAATGGTAGCAGGATAAAAATCGGGATCGCTGGCAGCTAAACCAGAATACCCAAAACGCAAAACGGATTGTTTAGCTCCTGGAACATCATAAAAATATACGATAGATTGCTCAGGTGCATTTGGAGTTACTATTTCGGGGATTATTACTTCACGGACCTCCCATTTTTCATTTAAACCAGTAAGGCCATTAAGGACCGCTTCTTGGTCAATTGCACCTACAACGTATAGTTTTGTTATCGTTGGCGAAAAGTTTGCCTCATAATACGCTCGAAGATCCTGAATGGATATCCTTTCGAGACTTTCTTGATCTCCCAATATGTTATGAGAAAGAATATTTTCTTTCCCATAGATAAGCTTTGCATATTCATTAGAAGCAATACTATTGGGGTTTGCCAATTGTTGCTGGAGTTGACTCGATGTACTTTGTTTAATCAAATCAAATTCTGTTTCATCCCAACGGGGTTGGAGTATCATTTCTTCAACAAGAGCGATTGTTTCATTATAATTTTTTGCTAAACTCGTACCCGAAACGGTAATGCTTTCATTTTCCGCAGAGAAATTTATGGTTGCCCCAAGTTGCGCAATGGCATCTTCTAATTCTGCGGTGGTTTTTGTCGCAGTTCCTTTTTCTAATAATTGAGCCAGAAGATTGGAAACTCCTACTTTTTCTGGGCGCTCTAATAACAAGCCTCCTTTAATATTAAAACGAAATTGAACCAATGGAACTTCTTCATTTACAATACCATAGATTTTCATCCCAGACGAAAGGGGAGCTTCCCAGAGGCTGGGAATATTTAACTCTGGACTTTCTCCATACGGTGGTTCTTCAGACCGATTAAAAGAGGAGGGAGTGCGCTCATACGATGCCACTTTCGAGGCATCGAATGCCTCTTCGGCTCCTTCAATAATTTTTTCTTCAACGACTTCGGCCAGCAGTGACCCCTCCAAGATCAAATCTGTTTGACCCAGCGGGACAAAGCTCACCGAAACATGATGCTGGTTCTTAATATATTTTTCATAAACCCGGATAACATCTTCAGGGGTTACTGATAAAATGTTTTTAACGTCCTGATTTATATATCCCGGGTCTCCAGAAAATATTTCGTATTGTGCAAGTTGAAATCCTTTACCTAAAACACTGGATAGGCTCCTATAAAAGTCGGTTTCTTGACCAGCCTTAATTCGATCTAGATCCTTTTGTGGGATACCAGTGTTTTCAAATTTGGTAAACGCCGTTTGTATAGCCAAAGCAACCTCATTGAGGTCCTCTCCATTAAATGCATTCACGTTTATACGAAACTCTCCTGCCAGTTCCGAACCAAAGTTGAACATGGATACGTTATTGGTAAGTTGAAGTTCGTCAATGAGTGTTTGATTAAATGGAGCTTCTTTTCCAATAGATAAGTAAGAGGCTAAAACCTGAAGGGGATATGAGTCCACATGGTATTCGGGAACACTGGGCCATACCATTGTGAGTCGCGGTAAACGAGCGAAATTGTCCTCGTAATATACTTTTTTAGTTTCCGTTAGGTTCGCTGGTTTCTCGGTTAAAGGTTCTATTTCTTCTCCGCGTTTAATTTCATCAAAATATTTATGAACCCACATTTTGGCTTCTTCAGTATCAAAATCACCGCTTATTGTTAAGGTTGTATTATTTGGTGTATACCATCGTTTGTAAAATTCTTTAACGTCTTCCAAGGTGGCATTTTGTAAATCTTCCAATGATCCAATCACCTGCCAATTATATGGGTGGGTTTCGGGGTATAAATTTTTACCTATCACATAATTTATATGACCATACGGTCGATTATCTACAGATTGCCGTTTTTCATTTTTAACTACCTGCTTCTCTTTGGCAAGTACAGATTCGGTCACGGTGTTAATAAAAAAACCTAGTTTATCTGCCTCTGCCCAAATCATTTTTTCAAGAGCATCTTTTGGTACAGTTTGGTAGTAATTGGTTCTATCGCGACTGGTAGAGCCATTGGCCCCAGAACCCCCTATACGAGCGCTCATTTTATCAAGACCTCCCTTGCCCAAATTTTCCGATTCAAGAAATAAAAGGTGTTCAAAGAGATGTGCAAATCCCGTACGCCCTGATTTCTCACGAGCCGAACCTACATGTGTGGTTAGCGCAACGGCTACCACTGGATCGGAACGATCGATATGAAAAATAACCTGTAATCCATTATCTAAAGTGATTTTTTCAAATTCAATATTTAAATTGTCAGTTGATGACTCAACCTGTAATGATGCATCCTTTTTGCAGGAAACTACAATCATAAGAAAGACAAGCGAGGAGATTATGATCTTTAAGAATTTCATGGAGATAGTTTTAAAAATCAAATATAACTAAAAATGGAAGGGATGTTTGTTAATGGATACCTAAGGTCTTTACCAGAACAAGAGTTTTTTACCTTTCATAGAATACAAAGGGTTTGTTTACGTTAGTGTTTTGTAATTTGGAATCATGTATACTAAAACAGAAGAACTCTGGAACACATACTCACATGGAGTTGGTATTTTACTTAGTATTATCGCTTTGGTACTTTTACTGAGCTTTGATACTGAAAAAAATGCTTTTAGTACGCTGAGTATTTTGCTCTATGGCATCTCTCTTATCGTCTTGTATACGGCATCCACCATATATCACGCCGTTAGAAGCAGTACCCTGAAACGAATCTTTCAAAAGGTAGATCATATCTGTATCTACCTCTTAATCGCTGGAACGTATTCACCTGTGGTCCTTATCTCTTTAGAAGATAGCGCTGGCTGGTTGATTTTCTGGATTGTTTGGGGAATTGCTGCCGTTGGAACTTTGTTGAAAGTTTTTTTTACGGGAAAATTTGAAATTATTTCTGTCCTTTTATACTTAGTAATGGGGTGGCTTATTATCTTAGATTTTCAGGCTCTCATGGACGTTCAAACCCAAGCAGGAATTTTATTGCTCGCTCTGGGAGGGTTATTTTACACCGTGGGAATTGTGTTTTACGCTATAGAAAAAATACCCTATAATCATGCTATCTGGCATTTCTTTGTACTCGCAGGAAGCATATTTCACTTCTTCTTTATATTTCTAGATGTGATTTAAAAAACTACAGCAAATAGGCTAATAAAAACCCTAAGAAAATACTGACCAATTTGGCCAAATTGAACTTATGATTTTTACTGCTTTCAAAAAGAATGGTTGTAGAAACATGCAAAAAGATACCAATCACAATAGCATTGATCTCTATATGATAATCATGAAAAATTGAAAATGCATGAGAGAACCAACTACCCATAGGTGTCATTAAGGCAAATATGAAGAGAAACAATAAGGTGGTCGTTTTTCCATAATTGGCCCGCATAAAAAAGAGGGATAAAATAGCGGCTACTGGAATTTTGTGAACAATGATACCAATCATCATGTTGTTTTCTTCTGAAATAGGAAAACCTTCCATAATAGCATGAATCGATAGACTTAGTAATAAGAACCATGGAAAATCTCTGCGTTCTGTAGGTAAATGGACGTGACCGTGTTCTGCACCTTTTGAAAAGAAATCAAGTATAATTTGAAGTAAAATACCTCCCAGGATGTATAGACCAACGTTTTTGGAACCATCCTGAAAAACCTCAGGCATGAGTTCGAATATGGTGACGGATAATAAGAAGGCTCCACTAAAGGCCAAATAGATACCCATTTGCCTTTCTTCCTTCTTATGAAGGAAGATGGCCAAGAAATAGCCAACAAAAACAGCAAGGAAAAGTAAAACGTAGCTCATTTAATTAAATATAAGTATTAATCTTTCCGAAGTCTCCAGATTGAAAGGGTTTAAATCGTAATCTCCAAAACAATGTAGTAACCGAACTCCAGCTTGGTCGAAGTAATAATTAAAATCTTCCAAAGAAATTGCTTTTACACGCTCAAAATATTCATGTTCCTTTCCAGCATGCGAAAAATTGATTCTTTTAATGATATAGCCATCCTGAATATATCTATTAATATGGAATGTAATATCATCCACCACCTTTTCTTCTTCTTCAATAATATTCTTTTCGACAAAATTTGAATTTAAAAAGTCAATAACACCAAAACCGCCAGGGCGAAGCTCCGTTTTTATAGCTTCGATAGTCCGAAGGTTATCTTTTTCATTTTCGAAATATCCAAAACTGGTAAACAAATTAAATACGGCATCAAATTGGGCGTGGTAGGGGAGGCTCATGTCATGTACCTCAAATCGCAGTTGATCATTTTCAAACTGCTTTGCATGAGCAATACTTGATGGAGATAGATCAATACCAGTCACATTATAACCAAGTTGATTCAAATACCTGGCATGACGTCCCTTTCCGCAAGCTAAGTCCAATATATGCGCACCCAGAGGTAGCTTGAGAAACTCAGTAAGTGTACTCATAAACTGCCCGGCCTCTTCATGCCCCCTTTCTTTGTACAAAATATGATAGTAGGGAGTGTCAAACCAAGATGCGTACCAATTATCTGCTTCTTTTTGCATTTAATAAAATTGAGGTGCTAAAATACTGTATTTTTGCAGGACTTTACTAAGGCATTTATGGGAAAAAATTTTAAAATGGTGGCCAAAACATTATATGGCCTAGAGGAACTACTCCTACAAGAACTAAGACAGCTAGGGGCTTCAGATATTGAAAAAGGGGTTAGGAACGTCTCTTTTTCTGGGGACCAAGGGTTTATGTATAAGGCAAATTTGTGTTGTCGAACGGCCATTAAGATACTTATGCCTATTACTTCTTTCAATGTTTTTACTGAAGAGGATATCTACAAAAAAGTGTATGCAATTCCTTGGGAAAACTATATGGAAAAGGATGGGAGTTTAGCCGTTGACGCTACTGTTTTTTCAAAACAATTCACACATTCACAATATGTAGCGCTAAAGACAAAAGACGCCATTGTAGATCGTTTTCGCGATAAGGAGGGTGAACGCCCTGATGTGGATTTGGATCACCCTACCTTGCGTGTTAATTTACACATTGATCGAAACATCTGTACTGTGTCCTTAGATAGCTCAGGAAAATCCCTTCACAAACGAGGTTATAAGGTGTCGAGCACTTTGGCTCCTATCAATGAGGTACTTGCTGCGGGCTTGATAATGCTTTCTGGTTGGAATGGTCAATGCAACTTTCTAGACCCTATGTGTGGTAGTGGAACCATCTTAACAGAGGCTGCTATGATTGCCTGTAATATCCCAGCAAATTTGAATCGCGATGAGTTCGGTTTTGAAACATGGCCAGATTTTGATGCCGACTTGTATGAGGTGATTGAGAATGCCGCTTTAAAAAAGATTCGTGATTTTCGATTTAAAATAGTAGGTTTTGATAAAGACCCTGTTGCTATTAAAAAAACAAAAGAGAATATACAGAATGCCAATTTATCGGATTTCATTTCTGTGAGCACGCAAGACTTTTTTGAAACTAAAAAGGAAACAGAGGGGCCAATGCATATAGTGTTTAACCCTCCATATGATGAACGATTGCAAGTAAATACCGAAGAACTATACGCAAATATTGGAACTACATTAAAACACAAATACCCAGGTACTCAAGCCTGGATGATCACATCCAATATGGAGGCGCTAAAGCATGTTGGTTTGCGACCTTCGAGAAAGATCAAACTTTTTAATGGAAAGTTAGAAGCACGTTTTGTACGGTATGAAATGTATGAAGGAAGTAAGAAAGCTAAGAAACAGACATCTATTTCTTAAAGATAGGGATCAAGTAGGTAAGTGAATAGCCATAACCTACACCGTATTCACTAAAATCGTTGGTGCGATTAAAGCCAGGAATAAACAAATTATCAAAGTTTTGAGGAATATCTTCTGAAAACATCCTTTTTAATTGAACATTCAAGGAAAGGTATAAATTGTTGAGCACTTCGGTCTTCACCCCAACAACTAATTCCGCCCAATGCGCCGTAAGACCTGTAAATTCCTGAGGGTCAATGACAACTTCACTAGGAAAAGTTTGATTGGTTTGATGAATATTGTACGATATCAATTCTTGTTTAAAGGTTGAAAAACCATAACGAAGCCCGACGAAAATAGCATTATTAAGGCCTATCCAGTTGTTATATGCATTAAAGTCTGCACCAAGCTTTGCATAGCTACCCGAAGAACGAGCGCTTAAATTACTTTCTATAAGTTCTTTTTCTTCATTTCCAATTTCTGCAGCTGCATAAAATCTCTTTGAAACACGAAAATCTCCAACAATTTCAAATCCGGTATATCCATCTTCCAAAAGGGTCCTGACGGGTTTTGAAAGATCCGCTCCAATACGTAAACCGTATTTATTAGTTTTCTTCAAACTGTCAGCTACAGGAGCATTGGTTTCTTGCGCGGTTCCATAAAATGAAACCAACATAAGACTAATGCAAAATAGTAATATGGGCTTCATTTTCATTTTCAATAGTGTCGTTTATAATAGTAAATCCTTGAATCCAATTTTCCGCCCCTTCATCCTGTACCGAAGGTGAAAATTGGTTGTATGTAATCTTAAAGGCACATGCTCTGTTTACATATACGTTTTCTCGCATATAATTAAATGAAACGAGATCTATATTTGGCGTTTGACTTTCTATATCATTGAGCACAAAATTATATTGTGTGATATCCGCGGCTGTTCGTAACGGGATAGCGATAGAATCGGTTGTAGTAGATAAAAGCACTGCAATACTAGGATCATCTAATGTTGCAATGGTTAAATTGGTTGCAGACTTTGCTACTGTGGGATCATTGATGTCTTTAAACGTGATAATGAGAAGCGGTGTAGCGGGAGTATCTTCGGTACAGATGTCGTCACGGTTACAACCGTTTAAGAATCCAATGAGTACCACAAATAATAAAAATCTTCTAGTCATATAAATAGTGTAAAACTATTTTTTAGGGTTAAATGATTTCCAAAAATACGACAATTTATAAGAAAGAGTCAGAGACTAAACGTACTTATTGGCGATATATTCTGATGGATTTATTCCCTTGTGGTTTTTAAAGGCTCTAGTAAATGCAGAGGCGTTTGTATACCCAATCTCTTCTCCTAGTGTTTTGATAGAATATTTTTTGAACATTGGATCTTCATCAATCTTTTTAAGAAGATAATTGATTCGTAATTCTGAAAGATATTGTTTAAACGGTTTTCCTTTATAGGTGTTTATGATTTTCGATAAATAGGAAGTGTTTGTGCGTAATAGTTTGGCTAGCATTGCCAAGCTAAAATCGCTATCTGTGTATATATCTGACACTTCCAAATTGGATAGCCCCAATAACACTTCTTGAGCCAATTGATCGTCTATTTTAGTTTCAGGGCGCTTGGGTTTTGGCGCTGTATTAAGAAGTTCCTCATAACGATCGCGAATTTGTTTAAATTTTCGGTTGAGCTTTCTTCTTCGCATGGTAAAGAAAATGATCAATCCAACTATGAGTAACCCAGATATAACCGACAACCATATAAGCTGTAATTTTAAGCGACTTCGTTTCTCATTTATTTCTTTGTTTAGGGTTTCAATATCTGAAAATTCATCTGTTTTGAGCCGAAGACCAATTGCTTTCTGGGCATCGTGAAAATCTCGTACTTCATTAAGGGTTAACTCTGAATACTTGTATGCACTATCAATTTCATTTTTTTTATGGTATTCTTTTGCCAGGACATTGTATATATCTACTAAGCTAGCTTTATCAGCTTCATTGGCCTGATGAAGTTTAATAAATTTCTTTCCTAAGTGAACGGCAGAATCAAAATTATTCAAATTTGAGAAACAGATGGTTTTTAATACCATCAAACCATGTTGGGGGGTATCTGGTGTATAATAGCTCTCTGCTTTACGCAAATTGACTAATGCTGTTTCATAATCTTTACGAATTAGGTTTAAATGTCCTTTTCGAATGTAATGTGATTCTTTGTTGCCGGCATATGTGCTATCTAGATGTTGAGTCATTTCAAACCCTTTGTCAAAATAGATTTCCGCTGAATCCAATAGGATAGGATTGGACTCTCCCATATACATATAATTTGACCCTAGGTTTACTAGTATATGCGCCTTTTCAAGTGTAAATTTTTCATACCATAAATCGTTCATGTCCATGTTAATATTAGAAATATCTGTATAGGCCTTTAGAAGGATATCGGTACTTTCCCGATAATCGCCTAATGAACGCTTAATTTGAGCCATACTTCGATTTACAGCTATTTTATTTCGCAAGTAGTAGGTGTCTTTCTTCGGAAGGTTTTCAATCACATTTTTTCTCAGAAGTAAATATTCATAGGCTTCGGTAAATTTGTTTTGATTCGTTTTTATATAAAAGAGTCTTCGAAAGGCATTTAGTTTCACAATTTCTATGCATTCTTCATAAGATTCTCCTACAAAAAGGGGAGAATAGACATAATTTCTGGCACTTCCCATATCCAACTTAGAAAGTAATTCTATTAAATGCTCCTCACTTTCTTTGTAACGTTGTTGGAAATAAAGATCATTGGCCTCATAATAATAACCAAACATCGCTCTGCAGTAGTTGGTGGATTCTTGTAATTTTTTGGCATAAAATAGGACACTGTCTTTGTTTTTATTAGAAAATGAAATAGCATTTTTATGATTTATTTCGTCTATGATGTGATTTTGAGAGAAACAGATACCGCTTAGAAACAGCAATACCAATAAAGAAATAGTTTTAGGCGCGATCATTACCAATGGTTTAGATTAAGTTCTGTTTGCTTTTTATGAAAAGCAAAGACACTTGTTTCCAACCATCACATTTTGTTGTTACATTTGATATAAATGAACTGGAAACTCAGTCATTGCATTACATTAAGCATGGACATATGTAAATACCCATCAGGGGGGTGGGATATTTGCTGACATCTTAATCAACTTTATCTAATCATATTTTTTGATATAAATAGGTCGATTAAGATGGTAGTCCAGTGCTTATATTTTGAGGGTCAATTTAGGTAGGCCCATCTCCTTTGACAAGATAACTAAAAATATTCGAGCACAAACAAAGGTCTATTAGATACTAATGCGCTTTTTGATTACAGTTTTTGTCTTTTTTCTAGAAGAACAACATTTTCTACATGGTGCGTTTGCGGAAACATATCAACGGGTTGTACTTTGACCACCTTATACGTGTCATCTAGTAATGCTAAATCTCTGGCTTGCGTGGCGCTATTACAACTTACATATACTATTTTGGGAGCAGAAAGTTGAATGAGCTGTTGCACCACGTCTGAATGCATACCATCACGTGGCGGATCGGTAATAACAACATCAGGAGTGCCGTGGTGGCTCGTAAATTCCGAAGTAAATACCTTTTTCATATCGCCTACAAAAAATTCAACATTCTCAATACCGTTTCGTTCGGCATTTTCTTGAGCGGCTTTAATGGCATCAGGAACGGCTTCAACACCAACTACTTTTTGCGCGTTTTTTGCAACAAACTGAGCAATAGTCCCTGTACCTGTATAAAGGTCGTACACAAGCTCGTTACCCGTTAAACCAGCAAAATCTCGCGTTATTTTATATAATTCGTAGGCTTGATCTGAATTTGTTTGGTAAAAGGATTTTGCATTGATCTTAAAGCGAAGGCCCTCCATTTCTTCAAAAATGTGATCCTCTCCGGCGTAGCATATCACTTCTTGGTCATAGATGGTATCATTGCCTTTTCCATTAATCACATAGAGTAATGACGTTATATCCGAAAATTTTTCAGAAATAGCTTTTAACAACAATTCACGTTTCTCCGTATGTTCAGAAAAAAATTGAATTAAAACCATCACATCTCCTGTCGAAGAAGTACGAATCATTAAAGTACGCAATAACCCTAGTTGCTTTCGTGCATTAAAAAATGGAATCTCTAATTCTTCCGCTTTATCTTTTATAAAATTTCGAATTGCGTTGCTTGGATCACGCTGAAGATGACAATTTTGGATATCAAGAATTTTGTCCCACATACCCGGAATATGGAAACCTAGCGCATTCCGATTTTCAATGGTTTCTTCACTGTCTATTTGCGCTCTGGTGAGCCATTTGCTGTCGCTAAAGGAGAATTCCATTTTATTTCGATAGAAATACTGCTCTTTAGAACCTAGAATTGGTGAAACCGTTGGTAGTTCGATTTTTCCTAGCCGAATCAGGTTATTCTCTATTTCGTTTTGCTTATATGCCAACTGGTGCTCATAGCCCATATGCTGCCACTTGCAACCACCACAAGTGCCAAAGTAATCACATTGAGGAGCTACCCTTTTATCTGAAAACTTTGAAAAAGACAAGGCAGTACCTTCATAGTATGCTTTCTTCATCTTAGTGGTTTGAATAGTGGCAATATCACCAGGGACGGCATTGTTTACAAAGACCACCTTTCCGTCCGGGGCCTTGGCAATGGATTTACCTTTAGCACCCGCATCTATTATTTCCAGGTCTTCAAATATTTTGCGATTGTTCTTTCTAGCCATGGCGCAAAAATAAGAATCGGAGAAGAGAAACAAATACATTATTGTTCTTATCTTATAAAAACTTAAAAAAAATGAACCTTTTGGTTACTTCTTCGTCTGCTTAGTAGAAGCTTGTATGGCAACACCAGAAAAAATATTTGATTCAATGCTCGTATTAGAGTATCAATCCGGAAGCAAAAAAGCCGTGGCCATACTTGTCAAACGATGGCATCGTAAACTCTGTAGACAGGCATTCTGGTATACAAAAGACAAAGATGTAGCTAAGGATATTGCGCAGGATAGCTGGGGTGTGATATTGCAGAAGTTACCAAGTCTAAGTAATTCGATGTCATTTGGAAGTTGGGCAATGACCATTGTCTCACGCAAATCCATTGATTGGTTGCGAAAACAGAAAAAAGAAACCTTAACATTTGAAAAGTACCATGACAGTTATGACACTACTAACACTAACAGTAACCCTGTTGTTGATGCAAATGAAGTTATTTTGAAAGAACTTCGAATTGCAATAACAAAACTACCAAACGATCAAAAAGTGGTTCTAAACTTATTTTATTTGGAAGAATTCACGTTAAAACAGATAAGCGAGGTATTACATGTTTCATTAGGTACCGTAAAATCACGTTTGTTTTACGCCAGAGAAAAACTGAAAGAAATTTTAAAAGAAAATACAGATGAAAAATAATATGGAAGAAATTGATAAATTGATAAAAGAAACCTTAACCGAAGAAGAAGGTAAATTCTATGATGAACTGGACGAGCAGGGCTTGTTTGAGATATTTGGAGGTATGTTTCGGGGTAAATTAAAGTGGTTAATGATTTTGATGAATATAATCCAGTTAATTGCTTTTGTGGGTGCAATTTATTGCGCTGTAGAGTTTTTTAGCGTTGACACTACCAATGATATGATGCGATGGGGTATGGGAACAGGTTTTTTCTTAATGATAACAGGAATGATAAAACTTTTTAGTTGGATGCAATTTGAAAAAAACGCCATTTTAAGGGAAATAAAAAGAGTAGAATTACAGATATCTATTTTAGCTGGAAAAGACAATTAATCCAGTGAATATTTAGTAATTTGGCTCCCTAGATGGATGATTTCTCTCCGCAAGAAGGAATAGATGTTGTTTTACTTATAATTTATATGAAATGTCAGTCTTAGAACAAACATTATCGCAAAAAGCGATCGACTTAGAAGACAAGTACGGTGCGCATAATTATCATCCACTTCCGGTGGTATTAAGTAGAGGGGAAGGAGTATATGTGTGGGATGTTGATGGAAAGAAATATTATGATTTCTTATCAGCGTATTCTGCAGTAAACCAAGGGCATTGCCATCCTAAAATTGTAGGAGCAATGAAAACACAAGCAGAAACACTTACACTTACGTCTCGTGCATTCTATAATGATATGCTGGGTACATATGAAAAATTTGCTTGTGAACTTTTTGGATTTGATAAACTACTGCCTATGAATACTGGAGCTGAAGCCGTCGAAACTGCGGTTAAGCTTTGCCGAAAATGGGCCTATGAGAAGAAGGGAATCGAAGAAAACGAAGCTGAGATTATTGTTTGTAAAAATAATTTTCATGGTAGAACGACTACCATAATTTCGTTTTCAAATGATCCAGTAGCTCGTAAGAACTTTGGCCCTTATACGAAAGGATTCATAAAAATAGATTACGACAATCTCGAAGCATTAGAAAATACCCTAGAACAAAATCCTAACGTAGCTGGATTCCTGGTAGAACCAATTCAAGGAGAAGCGGGCGTATATGTGCCTTCTGACGGCTATTTGAAAAAAGCCAAAGCGCTGTGTGAAAAACATAATGTATTGTTTATTGCAGATGAAGTACAAACTGGGATTGCAAGAACTGGAAAAATGCTTGCCGTTGATCATGAAGACGTTACTCCAGATATATTGATATTAGGGAAAGCCCTAAGCGGAGGAGCCTATCCTATATCAGCAGTTTTAGCAAATGACGCTATCATGGGTGTTATTAGACCTGGAAACCATGGGTCTACTTTTGGAGGAAATCCTATTGCTGCTGCGGTCGCTATTGCAGCGTTAGAGGTGGTACAAGAAGAAAACCTAGCAGCGAATGCAGAAACGCTAGGAGAACTGTTTAGAAGCGAATTAAATGCCTACATCAAGGAAAGCTCTATTGTAAACCTTGTTCGCGGTAAGGGATTGCTTAATGCCATTGTTATAAATGACGTAGAAGAGAGTGAGAAAGCTTGGAACATTTGTTTGAAGCTTAGAGATAATGGTTTGTTGGCAAAGCCTACACATGGAAACATTATTAGGTTTGCACCACCGTTAGTAATGAACAGAGAACAGATATTAGATTGCGTATCTATTATTATTAATACACTACGTGATTTCGAATAGGATTAAAGAACACTATACTGAATTAAAAAAGCGGCTTTTAAGCCGCTTTTTTAATATCTATATGCAAGGAGTATACTATTTATTAAAAACAGAAATTTTATAATCAATAGTTACATTATCTACAGTTGTTAATTTAACCAGATACACACCGTCACTAAAGTTCCCAGTTGGGAAGGTAATTCGAGTGCTATTTCCTAGATTAGAACCATTGTATACTAATTTTCCTGACATGTCAAAAATATTAGCTTGTTTGATATCGTAACCTTCTGGGTTGCTAACCTCTAATTGGGCAGCTGGATTGTTTTGAAAGAAATCCACATTGGCTAGTATCTTTTCTGAGTCGAGATTATCCGGTAAATCAGTTACCATTTCTCGTTCACCTCTAAATACGATGAAAAAACGATCTTCGTATACACCGGCATCCATAATAAACTCGGCTTTTTCACCACCCGTAATTTGCCAGTACCTGTTTTCAGTTCTGTCTAATAAATAGGCTCTATCAACAGGCATGTTAATCTCTTCTACAGCTTCTAACTGAATTTTTGTCTGCTGATCCAACTCTAAAGTTACTGGAATTCTCTCCGCATACTCGAAGGGGCGGGTTTGAATAACCAGTGGCATGATTTCTTGGTTATCTTCTGGATTGGGTATTGGAAAGTAGATGTCAGCATTTACGGCATCCATTGGATGTCTTGCGTCATACCCTCTGTCAAACCCTATAGTTGTTTCATCCGCAAAAGCTAAGAACATGTCTCTAAAATGACTTTCAGCAAAAGTGGTATATATTCTAATATGAGGAATAGGGTTAATGTTAGGATCAATTGGATCTGGGTCTGGGATATCATCATTGACATCGTCTGCGGATGTACCTGGACTTTCCTGATTTCTGAAGTCAGAATTATTAGCTGTACCCTCAATAATATATCTTCTGTGCTGATTTTTATAAACAATGGATCCTGTTGAAAAGCCAGCATAGATATGATATCCTTGTCCGATGGGAGCAAAACGTCGTTGGTATGTACTTCCGCTACCGGTACTACCACCAGAAGGGTTTCCTGCTTGATCATAATTTAAAAATAGTGGAACTGTATACATACCAGGATTGGTGCCATTCGGTTCAGAAGCACCAGGGACCCATGTTCCATAGCCACCTTTGTTTGCTGTATATAAATGCGAATCGATGGTTCGGTCTTCGTCCCAATATCTAAATTCAGTAATTTCACTGTTACCAGGATTCATGGTGCCATTGATATCACTTGATGATGTATCGTAAAACACGCGATTTAAATCTAGCGCCGAAGGGTATGGATTTCCAGACAAGGTGACTCTAGTCGTTTGAACAGCAACAGAAATATCGCCGTTATTTGGGCGTCCTCTAAAATCATATAATTGATTGTGGTTTGTTAAACCAACACCTTTCATTATAAAACCATGTCCGGCGGTCACACTATTGCTCAAATGCATAGCCAACCATCCCGATCCAGCAGGTCTTCTATATATCCATCTTCTAGAAATGGTAAGCGGTGTCTCAATTCCGTTTACAACTGTTGTGGTAGCCGTTACATTAGAATTGGTTACTGAAAGCGCATCGTTCACAGAAAGGATTCCGAAATTTTGATTACCACTACCTCCTAAGGTTTGGTTGCCAATTGGAGAACCCCAAAAGGTGTAATCCCAAGAATCATCATTAGGGGTATCTTGATAAACAGAAATAAAACCAGTTCCGCTGTTTGAAGAAGAAGTGGTTCCTTGAATCAATTGCGCGTCGTTACGTAAATATACGCTGGCCTCAGTGGTGCCCGCATTATTTGCATCAAGATTTACATCTTGCTCAACAAACAATATTTGGTTGTCTACATAAACATAAGAGTCTGTAGCGCCATTAGGGGAAACATACAGCTGAGAATAAGCTAATGCCGAAAATAAAAGCATAGCTGATAGGAGTAGTAGGTTCTTCATATTTTGTAGTATTAATGCAATATTTCTTGGGGAGAAATATTACTATTTACGCATTAAATTTAAAAATATTTTTCGATTAACTGGTTTTAAACCCCAAAAAACCTATATTTCCCACGGTTAGCAGTGCTATCCTTGGGTGCGCGGTCGGGCGTAAGATACAAATTTTTTGTAAGAAAACACTTTCAATATTATGAAAACTGGGGATACAGTATCCGTTATAGACGACAATATTTCAGGAAAGATATTAGGCATAAAAGGCGACTCGGTCACTATTTTAACACAAGATGAGTTCGAAATGCAGTTTTCAAAAAAGGAACTTGTTGTTATTGAAAAAGAGTTGACATCACGAGATTTGATTCCCATGAACTTTTCACAAATTGTTTCAGAAAAAGAAAGCGCTAAACCTAATAAACAAAGACGGGTTAAACCAAAAGAAAGGAATTTACCGGCTATGGAAGTTGATTTACATGCAAATCAACTGGTACGAAACCCTAATAAACTAAGCAGTCACGAATTGCTCACACTACAGCTGGATACCGCCAAGCGTCAACTTGAATTTGCCATACGAAAGAAGATTACACGTGTTGTCTTTATCCATGGAATAGGAGAAGGGGTATTAAAGACGGAATTGGATTTTTTATTTCGTAGATACGAAAACATGAAGTTTTATGACGCCGATTACCGCAAATACGGTCGCGGAGCCACTGAAGTTTACTTCCTTCAGTCTAAAATGCCTTAAGGAACAAAATCAGGAGTAATTACTATATCTGTTGATAAAACACCTAGAATGGTTCCCAAATCCATGGTTTCCTGAGTGATCTGCTCCTCACCACTTATAAGTATAAGATTATTGAGTACGAGGCTGGCATCGCTATCCACAGAATATGTATGCTCTATATACATATTGACAATGGTTTCAACCGAAATATTAGGGTTTAAATAATCTGGTACCGTTCCAATATCACCAAAATCGTTGGTGGGGTCTAAATCGCTATCTGCATCTTCATTTCGAGTCAAAATTCCATCACCGTCATCATCATCATCTAAATGATTCGGAATACCATCACCATCAGTATCTAGAGGATTGGTTAATGGATTATTATCTCCATCCAGGTTTTCAGTGTCTAATTCATCAGCAGTAGGCACATTATCACCATCGTCATCTTGATCATAAAAATTGAGAAGACCATCGCCGTCAAGGTCTCCAGTACCTTCTGAATCAGAATCTAATCCATCATCATCTGCCAAGGTTGCAGCTGTGGTTAAGGTTGCAGACCCCGATGATGCTAAGTAATCTATCTGTACTTGAGGACTTGTAGGAGGGATGTTATTACAAAAATAACTGCTAGTAATATTATCGCTAAACATGCGATAATTTACAAAATTTGAGGTGCCATCCAGAGCAACCGTTAAAGTATCCGTTTCAACAAAAAGTGTTTGGGTAGTTCCTAATTGCACTGAGATGCTTTCGGCAGATTCCGAATTTATTTTAAAAAAAACATATTCCCCTGGACCGCCACAGGTCTCTAAATTTGCACTGTCAAAGTTAAAAGTAGTTATAATAACATCTCCATCATTACAGGCATAGAGAAAACTCAAAAAAACAATTAATAAATAGGTTCTTTTCATAGAAGACTTGGAAAAATTCTGGATATTTACAAAGTAACACATTTCTTTGTAACTAAAATCATTTCAGAAAATATTTTAATATGTATTTTTGTCAGCGACAAAACTAACATTACTAATTATAATATCATATTCATGCAGTGAAAATGATTTAATTCTATAGCGTGTGAAAAATGTATATTTTGACAGTGCGGCTACAACTCAACTGAGGAGTGAGGTAATTCAGCACATGTCCGAAGTTCTTGAGAACGAATATGGAAACCCATCCTCAACGCACTCTTATGGGAGGTCTGCGAAGTCATTACTAGAAACTTGTAGGAAAGAAATCGCAGGATATTTTAACGTCCTGGCATCTGAGATTATTTTCACTTCTGGTGGAACAGAAGCAGATAATTTGATCCTTCATAGCTGTGTAAGAGATTTAGGAGTTAAACGTATTATTTCAAGTAGAATTGAACACCATGCGGTGCTTCATACCATTGAGGAACTAGAAAAAAAAGATAAGATTTCAAGTGAATTTGTTCGTTTGGATTCTTGCGGTACGGTGAACTATGACCATCTTGAAAGCCTTCTTAGAGATAGTTCAGAAAAGACCTTGGTTAGCTTAATGCATGTTAATAATGAAATTGGGAACATGCTGGATCTTGAAAGAGTGGCTAGTTTGTGCAAACAATACAATGCATTATTTCATAGCGACACGGTTCAATGCGTAGGCCATTTTAAGTTAGACCTTTCAAAGATATCTCTTGATTTTGCTGTGGGAGCTGCACATAAATTTCATGGTCCAAAAGGGGCAGGATTTGCGTTTGTACGAAAAAACTCTGGCCTTCGTCCTTTAATCCATGGAGGTGCGCAAGAAAGAGGGTTGCGGGCAGGAACTGAGGCCGTTTATGCCGTTGCTGGTATGGCTAAGGCATTGCAACTTTCGTATGATAATCTAGAAGAAGAAAGCGCTTATATTAAAGAACTGAAAGCGTATTTTAAAGAAAGCCTTATTCAACATATTCCTAAGGTATCTTTTAACGGAGGTTGTGATGACAATGAAAAAAGCACGTATACCTTACTGAATGTTTGTTTGCCAATTCCACCAGAAAAAGCGTTAATGCTTCTGTTTCAGATGGATTTAAATGGGATTGCATGCTCTAAAGGGAGTGCCTGTCAAAGCGGAAGTTCAAAAGGCTCACATGTGCTTACCCAAATACTTTCGGAAGAAGATCTCAAAAAACCTTCTGTTCGATTCTCATTTTCTAGTTTTAACACTAAAGCTGAAATTGATTACGTAGTGAATGTGTTAAAAACATTTATCAATAGCTAACGGAAGAAAAGGATATATCAATAAAAAAGCCTGCATAAAGCAGGCTTTTTTTATTAGAATTTCATTGTGGCCCGGACATTGAATACCCGAGGCGTTAAGAAGTTTGGAATGGCAAATTGGACCTTAGAACTAACGTCTCTTACAAAGGTATTTGTAATGGAATTTCGAACATCAAAAATATTAAAGATCTCTGCACCAATGGTTAATTCTTTAAAAGGAGCCAACCAGCCAGTTTCTTTCAATTTGTTTTCATCTACCAAAACGTAGTTAATACCAATATCTACTCTTTTATAATCTGGAAGGCGTGTTTGAAAATCGTAAGGATCTGCAAAACTTGGTGATCCTCCTGGTAGTCCAGTGTTGTATGTAAGGTTGAGGTATAGTTTAAGATCTGGAATTACTTTTACGTAATCCTGAAACAGCATGGCAAATTTTAAACGCTGATCTGTAGGCCTGAAAATATACCCTCGATCTTCAATGTTCTCCTCACTTCGTAAAAAGCCAAGACTTACCCAACTTTCAGTACCTGGAACAAACTCTCCAGCGAGCCTCAAATCTACTCCATATGCTCTTGCCACTGCATTGTTTCGGGCTCGGTATCTAATTCGAACATTCTCCAATGTGTACGGGTTTACATCGGTAAGCCCTTTGTAGTATACTTCAGAATTTAATGTAAATGGACGCCCCCATAATTTAAAACTATAGTCATTTCCTAATACGATATGAACAGATTGCTGTGCCTTAACACCTGGACGAACGGTTCCTGTAGAATCCCTAAGCTCACGATAAAAAGGAGGCTGATGATAGAAACCACCAGAAAGTCTAAACAGCATATCCATGTCCCAATCGGGCTTCAACGCTATCTGAGCGCGCGGACTCACAACCGTTTGTGTGGTACTTGTGATTCCTTGGCCACTTACCGTCCAATTATGAGCTCTTACACCCGCATTAAGCCAGACTTGATTGGTCCCTATTTCGGCACGACGACTCCATTGTGCATACCCTGAAAGTCTATCAATTTGAACATCATTGGTAGCTCTAATACTATTAAACGGAACTAGAGGAGCATCGAAAGGCTCATACGGTTGTCCGTTCACAAAATCTTCAATAGGAGGACGAATGGAAAAACCAGCGGAATCAATAATTTCGAATTCTTGAACGCGATCCCGAATATCTTCTCTGGTATATTTTATACCGTATTCTATTTTATTTTCATCCAAAGATATGTTCCCTTTATGCTCTATGTTCATGATTAAAGCATCTAGGTCATTTCTTGCATGGGTTAATTGCGACCCAATTCCTTCTGTAAATTGAACATCTCCAAGATCCTGACTTCCAATATCGGTATTTACTTCGCCCAAGCGATACTCGGCCAAAATGTCAAAATACTCTTGTTCTGTAGTCTGGTACATGGACGCAATGAACTTGGCGGTATAGTTCTCTGAAACTACATACGTCCCTTTAAGCGCTCCAAAATAGGTTTCATAACGGTCCTTTTCTTGCCCCTCATAAAATATTAATAGTGCAACAGGATTTTGTAGTGTTCCAAAATTTGTTTGACGTGTTAGTGGTTGATAATCATATTTATTAATGGCAACATTACCTAAAACCCCTATTTCAAATTTGTTACTAACCTTATACGTAATATATGCCTGCGCATCTGCAAAAACAGGCTGAAAATTGGTTTCGGTTTGTTTTGACTCTACAAATAAACTATTGTCTCTATATCGTAATCCCACAACACCAGACAGACGTCCGTTTTTTGAAATACTTCCTGCTGAAACACTAGCTCCTAATAAGCTAAGGTCGGCAGAAGCTTCAAAATTTGTAGGTCTTCGGTATGTAATGTCTAGTACTGAGGAGAGTTTGTCTCCATATTTGGCTTGAAATCCTCCTGCAGAAAAATCTACGTTAGAAGTCAGGTCACTGTTTACAAAACTTAGCCCTTCTTGCTGCCCACTTCTTATAAGAAAAGGACGATATACTTCTATTTCATTTACATACACCAAGTTCTCGTCATAATTTCCTCCACGAACAGCATACTGTGTACTTAATTCGTTATTTCCGCTTACACCGGGAAGTGACTTCAATAGATTTTCAACCCCAGCATTGGCGCCAGGTATTTTTCGAATCGTTTCTGGTGTAATTGTGGTAATTCCTTCAACCCGTTTGTTTTCACGACCGGTGATAACCACCGTAATTATTTGTTCAACATCTGTTTTCATTACAGGGTTGAACTCAAAGTCTTCATTGGAATCCAAATTTACAGGAACCTGTGCATTTTTGAAACCTACATAAGAGAAGGTTAAGGTTACATCCTGGTTGGCCGGAATATCGAGTGTGTAATACCCATTTAGGTCGGTCTGTGTCCCTTGATTTTCATAGGTTATGTTTAGCCCCGAAAGAGGATTGTTGTTTTCATCCAGAACAACACCTCGAATGGTGGCTTGCTGGCAATAAGTTAAACAACTTATAAATAGAAAAACAAGTAGTAGCGGAAAGGATTGTGTTTTCAAAAGCAAAAATTATGATTGTTTTCTGAAAAATGTTGCCTCAAATGTAGCACTATTTCCTACATTATCTACAACAATTACTTTCAAATTATTTTCTGTGTCTAAAACTACGTCATCACCAAAATTATAGGTTAAAACGTCTTTTTTGTAATTATATTCCATTAATATAAACTTTCCATTCACGGTGGCTCTGTATGAACTAATACCACTTAGATCATCTTCAATCTTTACTTTCAAGGTCTCATTCTTACTAATCCAAGCCTCATTAGTAAAGTTCACCGGGGCTATTGTAGGAGGGGTAACATCTAGAACTAGGGTATATTCTCCCAAAGTACGAGATCTTGCCGAAAGCTTGGTTCCGTTGCGGCTCGTCCTGTTAAAATTAGGTTGACCTTTATAGTTAAGTCTTCCTATGAATAGTTTATTTATATCTGTATCATTATAATGCGAAGCATCAATCGTTAGTGTGAAATTTTTATGAAGGGGAATAACATCTTTATGAAGTTGTATGGTATCACCAGATACCTGAATGTCGAAATAAGCGTCTTCATATAAACTATTTGCTGGGATATATACATTGAATTTTTCTTTGGTAATGGAAGTTGCCTGATCTGCATAGATTATATCTTCGATCTTATTATTTTCCTTCTGTTTCACTATTTCAGAGTTCTTCCCTTCTATAGGAACGGTGATGGTGGCAGTATTTCCCTTGAAGTCAATAACCTCTATAGTGTATGTGCCCGAAAAGCCTTCATCAATTTCAATATACCCATTGCCCTCCTGTGTTTTAATAATACTCAATGGGTTGTTACTTTGTCTAAATAATTTCTGCACCCGGCTTCTATTCTTTTTAAAATAGCCGTAATCGATATAGCGATTTAAGTAACGCGTTTCATCAAACGAGAACTTTTCGAAAAGCACATTAAACGTTTCTTCTCCGTTGTAGGAAGTCTTGATTTGATAAACGCCATTTTTATTGGAAGCGCCATTTTGTTGATCATGGCTAGAAACACCGAACCCAATTGTGCCCAATCCGGTTACTTTTTCTGCTTTATAAGTTCCATCTTTTTGAAGTGTCAATCGAAGTTTTACTTTGTTTCTCGATTTGTTAACGTGCGTGCTATCTCCAATAGGGTAAGCAAAAACACTGTTGATTAATGGTTTTTTAGTATCCGGAATGTCAATGCCAAAAAGCATTGGATTCATAGGTCTTGAGGCGGCATCTCTAATTTCAAAATGTAGGTGAGGGCCACCACTACTGCCGCTATTTCCAGTATATCCAATAAGATCTCCTTTATTAACGGCCAGGGCGGTTGCTTCTGGAAAAAGTTCTATTTCGTAGGTTTCTTTTGCGTATTGCTTCTCTTTTACATAGGCATCAATTTTGGCTGCATATTGTCGCAAATGCGCATACACACTGCGATAACCATTGGGATGCGTTAGATACAGCGCTTTGCCATACCCGTAATGAGCCACCTTAATGCGATGGACATAGCCATCTGCTGGAGCGTAAATAGGAACGCCCTCACGTTGTTGGGTCTTTATATCCAAACCGCTATGAAAATGATTACTCCGTAACTCGCCAAAACTTCCTGATAGGATAAGCGGTATTTCCATTGGATTGCTGAAGTAGTCTTTGGGTACATTTTCTTGACCAAAAGAGACAACTCCAGAAAGAAGTAGCAAAAAAGTGAGGTTTTTCATGGTTTGCAACATAAAATAAATTGGTAACATACTCTAAACGAGGCGGGAGTAAGGATTCGTATCATCTATGCACTTCAATATTACAAAAAATAATAGAAAAGAGTTGGCTTATTTACGAACGTATGTTAACTTTGTGTTAGCAGTATTGAAATAGATTTTAATGAGTGACCTATCAGAAATTGTTGACTCTCTTGAAAATAGGATTAGCAAGATGCTTCACAGATATGAAAAATTGAAGCAAACCAATCGTAAATTAGAGGAAGAAGTCATAATTTTAAAATCGCAGCATGATCAGCATAGAGAAGAAGCTGAAGAATGGCGAGAAAAATGTAATTCATTGAAGCTTGCAAATTCAATGCTCGGCAGCAACCAATACAAACGAGAAACAAAACTCAAAATAAATGCTTTAGTTCGGGAAATTGATCAATGTATTTCTCAACTTTCCGAGTAAAGAGACAGATGTCAAACCAATTAAAAATAAAATTATCCATTGCAGACCGGGTATATCCATTAACGATAGACCCGTCACAAGAAGAAGGGCTTAGAAGTGCCTCTAAGAAGATTGAAGTGATGATAAAGCGGTTTGAACAAAGTTATGCCGTTAGGGATAAGCAAGATGTATTAGCCATGTGTGCTTTACAGTTTGCAGCCCAGGTAGAACAAAGAGTCATAGATAAGGATAATAGTGAGCATGATATTGAAAATAAGCTTGAAGCTTTAAACCAATTACTGCAAGAGCATTTATCTTAACGTTCTTTAAAATACAAAAGGTTACTGCCTACATTAGTACTATTTTTTGGTAAACTCAACACGAATTCTTTAAAAAGGGTGAGTTAAAGTTGTAAAAGCGGGCCGTCTTAGAGCGGATACTTGATCAACTTGTTAGCCCTAAACTTGTTTTTAAGGAGTTTATTCAAAATCCCAATATTAATGTAGGCTTTTTTTATATATAAAAGCGAAGTAAAATGGATAACATTACTACACTAATTATAATAGCCGTAGCTAGTCTGATAGTAGGTTTTGTAATTGCAAAACTCATGGAGCGAAGCAATGCATCCCAACTGGTCAAATCTGCGAAAAAAAATGCAACTTCGATCATTAAAGAAGCAAAGGCAAACGCAGAGACATTAAAGAAAGATAAGATTCTTCAGGCAAAAGAAAAGTTTATTGAGCTTAAGGCGGAACACGAAAAAGTTATACTAAATAGAGACAAAAAAATATCTGAAGTAGAAAAAAGAATCCGAGATAAAGAATCACAAGTCTCTAGCGAGATTGCCAAGACGAGGAAGGAAAATGCAGAATTGGAGTCTAAAAAGAAAGATTATGATGAACGACTTACTTTTCTTCAGAAAAAACAAAGTGAGGTTGAAAAACTACATAGAAGTCAAATAGAGCAACTAGAAGTTATCTCGAGCCTCTCGGCAGAAGACGCCAAGGCTCAATTGATGGAAAGCCTTAAGGAGGAAGCGAAGACGGGAGCTATGGCCTTTATTCAGTCATCCATGGAGGAAGCGAAACTTACTTCTCAACAAGAAGCCAAAAAGATCATAATCAATACCATTCAAAGAATTGGAACTGAGGAAGCCATTGAAAACTGTGTTTCTGTTTTCAATTTGGAAAGTGATGACGTAAAAGGAAGAATCATAGGTAGAGAGGGGCGGAACATTAGGGCTATTGAATCGGCAACTGGTGTTGAAATTATTGTTGACGATACCCCAGAAGCTATAATTTTATCCTGTTTTGATTCTGTACGCCGTGAAGTAGCACGTTTGTCTTTACACAAATTAGTAACTGACGGTCGAATTCATCCTGCGCGTATTGAAGAGGTGGTTAAAAAGACAACCAAGCAAATCGAAGAAGAAATCATAGAGGTTGGAAAACGTACCGTGATAGACTTAGGGATTCATGGATTGCATCCTGAACTTATTAAAGCGGTTGGACGTATGAAGTATCGATCTTCGTATGGACAAAACCTGCTGCATCACTCTAGAGAAGTGGCTAGGTTATGTGGGGTTATGGCTTCAGAACTTGGTTTGAATCCAAAACTTGCCAAAAGAGCGGGTTTATTGCATGATATTGGTAAAGTACCTGAAACTGAGACGGAAGTACCTCATGCTATTTTAGGAATGCAATGGGCTGAGAAGTTCGGAGAGAAACCGGATGTTTGTAATGCAATAGGTGCGCATCACGATGAGATAGAAATGACTAATTTGTTGTCTCCAATAGTTCAAGTATGTGATGCCATTAGTGGAGCGCGACCAGGAGCAAGAAGACAAGTATTGGATTCTTACATCCAAAGACTCAAGGATCTTGAAGATATAGCCTTTGGTTTTAGTGGCGTTAACAAGGCCTATGCCATTCAAGCAGGACGGGAGTTACGTGTGATGGTTGAAAGCGAAAAAGTGAGTGATGAAAAAGCAGCGCAGCTATCGTTTGAAATCTCTCAAAAAATACAAACCGATATGACCTATCCTGGACAGGTTAAAGTTACTGTAATTAGAGAAACCAGAGCTGTCAATATTGCCAAATAACGAACCCGTTTACTACACGTTTTAAGAGTAAATCTTAATCGGCTTTTCTTGGATGAAAGGTATTTATCACCTGTGTTAGATGCGTTTTGTCTATATGAGTGTATACTTCTGTAGTTGTAATACTTTCATGCCCCAGCATTTGTTGAATTGCGCGAAGGTCGGCGCCATTTTCAAGCAAGTGTGTTGCAAATGAATGCCGAAAAGTATGAGGACTAATGGTTTTCTTTATGCCTGCTTTTTCCACCAATCGTTTTACAATAGTGAAAATCATAGCTCTGGTGAGCGCCTTCCCACGTCGATTTAAGAATATGGTGTCTATTGATTCTGGATGAATCTTTTGATGCACTCTGACTTCATTTCGATACATATTAATGTATTTGATCGTTGCATTACCAATGGGAACAAATCGTTGCTTGTTGCCCTTTCCAGTTACTTTGATAAAGCCTTCATCAAAAAACAAATCAGATATTTTAAGAGTGGTAAGTTCTGAAACCCTAAGACCGCAACCATACAAGGTTTCAAGAATGGCTCTGTTTCGTTCGCCTTGAGGGGTTGAAAGATCAATTGCCTGAATGATGCGATCTATTTCTTGCGTTGATAGTGTATCGGGTAATTTTCTTCCTGTTTTTGGACTCTCAATAAGTTCTAAAGGATTGGTTTTACGATACTCTTCAAACATTAAATAATTGAAAAAGCCACGCAATCCAGAAATAATTCTGCTTTGCGATCTTGGATTTACGTCCTTGGCCACATCATAAATAAACTGTTGAAGGGTCTCTTCCTCAATGTTTATTGGAGTTGATGATATTGCATTTTCATCAAGCCATTTGGCCAGCTTGGTAATGTCTAAAGAATAGTTTAGGATGGAGTTTTCAGACAGGCCTCTTTCTATACGCAAGAAGCTACAATAATCGCTTATGGCTTGTTTCCAGTTCACTAAGCTATATTAGTTCATTTAAATTTTAAATAAAAGGAATCTCATAAAATAAGCTAATTTGGAATTCGTTTTTAGGTTATCTTTACATTACTAACGATAAAAATTGAACACATGAAAAAACTAATTTTTTTCTTTTTTGGAATTCTATTATGTACAACCGTCTCTGCACAGGGATTAGACTTGGGAGTAAAAGCAGGTGTTAACTTTGCCAGTATTTCGGATGCTTCTGGACTTTCAGGCAGAACAGGTTTTGTGGCTGGAGTGTTTTTAGGAGGGAAGTTTGGAGATAAAATTGGCCTCCAAGGAGAACTTTTATACTCTCAACAAGGCGCAGAGTTTGATTTTGGAAGCTTTGACCTTGATTATGTGAATGTGCCTATTATACTAAAATATTTCATCACTTCCGGTCTTCATATAAATGCAGGACCTCAGTTTGGTATTCTGGTCAATGATGATGCGCAAACGGTGGTGGGTGAGATCATTAATGATATTGCGGTCAATGATTTTGATATTTCGGGTGTTGCGGGAGTTGGTTTTGATTTCCCTTTCGGAATACGGGCCGATGCACGTTATAACTTCGGATTATCGGATGTGCCAGAAAACGGAAAAGGCAAGAATAGTGTGGTGACATTGTCAATAGGATACTCGTTTCTATAACTCGAATTGTGTTAAATAAATGATAAACCCAACCCCTAATAGGTTGGGTTTATTTGCTGATAATTAGATTGTTAAGAACTTTGTTTACAAATAAGGCAGTTGCCCTATATGGTACATTTGAGATATTTTAGTAGCTTTACTCTATTAACCAAACACTTTTTAATTATGAGAAAATTATTATTATGCGCTGCATTCGCGCTTTGTGGATTGCTCACAATGAATGCTCAAGTTAGCTTCGGGGGAAAAGCCGGGGTGAACTTTGCTTCAGTCAACGGTGATGATGTTGGCTCAGTGGATGCAAGAACCAGTTTCCACGTTGGTGGGGTGGTAAACATCTCTTTCAATGATGTTTTTGGCTTACAGCCAGAGATTATCTATTCGTCTCAAGGTTTTGAAATTGATGGATTAGGTGGCGGAACAGGAAAACTAGATTATATCAACATTCCTGTGCTGGTTGATATTACCGTTGTGGAAGGACTTAGTTTTCAAGGAGGGCCGCAAGTTGGTATTAATATTACCGATGAATTTGACGCTGATGGTGGAGGTTCTGGAGACCTTGATGCTGAAAGCATAGATCTTTCTGCTGTGGCCGGTGCACAATACAGACTTCCTATGGGAGTGTTTTTTCAAGCTAGGTATGCGTTAGGGATTACAGATGTTATTTCTGATGTAGATATCAAAAATGGTGTATTTAGTTTATCAGTAGGTTACTTTTTTAACTAAACTACTTATAGTATTATTTAAAACGGGAGCAGTTCGCTTCCGTTTTTTTATTTCCATATCTTTAGCACATGAAAATTGTGATTATTAACGGCCCAAACTTAAACCTTCTTGGAAAGCGAGAGACTGACATTTATGGAGCACTTTCCTTTGAAGATTTTTTTCAGAAGTTACAAGTGAAATACCCACAAGTAGCGTTCACGTATGTACAGTCGAACATTGAAGGAGAATTGATCGATGCACTCCATGAATACGGCTTTAAAAGCGATGGAATTCTGTTGAACGCTGCTGCTTACACACATACCTCAGTAGGACTTGGCGATGCTGTGAAGGCCATTTCAACACCGGTGATCGAAGTTCACATATCCAATACATTTGCACGAGAAGAGTTTAGACATCAATCGTATATTTCATCTGGAGCTAAGGGCATAGTCATTGGTTTTGGATTGCAAAGTTATGAGCTTGCGCTACAGAGCTTTTTAAGTTAGGTTTCAACCATTTTTGGCTGCAAGTTTCTTGACAAAAGGTATTTTCAGGATTTTTCCCCTTTTTTACCTCTTTAAATTTGTCTAATTTAACAGGATTATTCAAAACCTCTAGATATGATCCCACCAATTATTTTATCCAGCACCAATGCCGAGGATGCCTTGGACGAGTTTAACAAATCGATTTCCAAAGAGAACCCTGAAGAGAACCCTGTAACTGTATTACTAGTTTTAGGCACGGGAAGTGTGGCCGATGAAGCGGTTGCAATGGCCGACGGGTTAATTAACTCCAATGATGCTAATTATGCTAGCTCAAGGGTGGTTCATGCCACAAACTCCTCTTTGATTTTGGATGCCTTAAAAGCACTTAAGGTAAATCCAGATATGAGTGCCATCGCATGGGATCAATTTGATCAATATGTAATACTCTCAATTAGTAATAAATTTAATAACCTTGCTTGGATTGTACTTAAATCGAAGTTTTCCAATCAACCAAGAGGATATATTAATAGAATTATACGTAAGGCACAAGCTTACGACAAACAACTTTAACCGTTTTAAGTACACATAGATTTAACACCTCTTAAATTATGAAATTCTATATAGCATTTCTAGTATTATTTTCATCACTTTATACGGTCGCACAACAAAATGTGGTTGTTTACACTGAACACGATCAGGATGGAGAAATAATTAATCTGAATAATTCTGAAAAGAATAGGGTTATTGATATCAATAGTATCCTAAGAATTGACATTAAAACAGATTCAATATATGCTCAAATAGCTAAAAACAATGATGGAGAAATCCCGGATGCTTTAGCTAAGAAAATCACCTTACTGGTGAAGGTGATGGAGAGTAGGAATGAATCGCTGAAAACCATAAAGGAAATTGTAGATAGGTACAATTATGAAGATTTTAAAACAAATAAAGCGGGTTATGACAAGTATATAAGTGATTTACAAACTGCCGTATTCGCCTTGGACGAGATCACAAGAATAGACCCTAGAATAGACGACAAAGCATTAGAATTTGATGACTTGTATGGAAGCGTGTATCAGGCGGCAGAATTTGTACTCAAAGAAACCTTGCAGGAAGTAGAAACTTTTGCTCAAGATAAAGGAGTATATGTTCAGTTTGGAAGTTGGCTTATTTCAAAAGGCAAACGAGATGCAATTCACTTGCGAGGTTTTGATAGTATTGCGCCGAAAGAACGCTTCGAAGTAGATCGATGGCAGGTAATTCCAACACCCGAGCAACTGGCAGAACTTGAAAACCTTAAAAAGTTTGCGAAAGATAATCAAGGAAAGGAAGATGAAATTCTGAAAGAGATTGCAAAACAGCAATTGGAACAACTTAGAGGATTTGCTACTACCGAATTGGTGGCGGCCAAACAGAAGGTCCTAGGTGAAATTCAGAGAATAAAAGATTCCGTTGGAGGAGCAGCGACCGGGGTATTGGCTACTGTTGATTCTGAAATAAATACCATAGAAACTAGTTTTAATACGTTGCTGGCTGAATTAAATAAGAGGAAGTCTTATTATACGGGAGTTATTTCTGGAGCAGATGCGTTAAATGTATCTCAATTGATTAGTACTATAAATAATGACCTAGCCTTTATTAAGAGCTCAGGACAAGCCTTGTTAGATGAAATCAATACGGCTGTTACAACTATTACAAATGCAGGGTTGACGTCCTTAAATGACCTTAAAGTATTTGCAAACAAATTAAAGAGTGAATATAGTGAAGGATTCAACGCCGTTAAAACTACAATTACCGCAAAGCTAAATATGTTTTTGTACGGACCCGACGTAGATTTTGCGGCACTTAAGTTTTCGGATGAGGTATTTAAACTTTCTATAAATGAATTACCTTCTTTTACAGAGTTGGATCTAGCAGATACCGGGGTGAGAAGAAAAGGAGATCAACTTGCTTTTAAACTGGTTGTCCAATCAAAAAAAGGGACTATATATGAAGAAAATAGAAGATTCTTTATGTTTCAGGTATTAACACATTTAGAGGGGTCTGTAGGAGTAATCTTTGCAGATCCATTGGCAAATACAGCAGTTCAAACGCAATTTCAACTAGCTCCATATTACAATGTGCTGGCCAAAGGATTGTTTGATAAAGGCGCACGCAGAAGGTCGGTAGTATACAATCGTTTACTTGATTGGGGTATTGGGTTGCACGTATCGGCTCCCGATTTTGACGGGGACGATATTCCCGAATTAGGTGCAGGAATGGTTATCTCCTTTTTTGCCGATTATGTTCAAACCGGAGCGGCTATAAATGTTTTTACGGGAGATCCTTATTGGTTCTTTGGAATACGCTTGCCAGTACCAACGTTTAATCTTGGCTCCATTTCAAATGGAAGAGATTAATAACCTTATAAGATTGTAATTAAAAATGCCTTTCAATTTTGAAAGGCATTTTTATATATATAAGGATGTATATCTCTATTTACAAATGAATAACTTCATCATAGGCATCGGCTACCGCTTCCATAACCGCTTCACTCATGGTAGGGTGGGGATGTATTGTTTTTAAAACTTCATGCCCAGTAGTTTCTAATTTTCTTCCCAACACGGCTTCGGCGATCATATCTGTGACACCAGCACCTATCATATGGCATCCAAGCCATTCACCATACTTAGCATCAAAAATAACTTTAACGAAGCCTTCTTTGGTTCCAGCTGCACTGGCTTTTCCGCTAGCGGAGAATGGAAATTTACCAATCTTTAATTCGTAGCCTGCTTCCTTGGCTTGTTTTTCAGTAAGTCCTACACTAGCAATCTCGGGTGTTGCGTAGGTACAACCCGGAATATTTCCATAATCAATCGCCTCGACGTGCATGCCTGCAATTTTTTCAACGCAAGTAATACCTTCGGCAGAAGCAACATGGGCTAGTGCCTGTCCAGGAACAACATCACCAATGGCGTAATAACCAGGAATATTAGTTTGATACCAATCATTAACCATGATCTTTCCTTTATCAGTCACTATGCCTACATCTTCTAAGCCTATGTTTTCGATATTGGCCGAAATTCCAACGGCAGATAAAAGAATGTCTGCTTCCAAGGTGATATCACCTTTTTTCGTTTTTACAGAGGCTTTAACACCTTTTCCACTTGCGTCAACACTCTCGACGGATGATTCCGTCATTACTTTAATTCCTGCTTTTTTGAATGAGCGAGCAAACTGCTTGGAAACTTCTTCATCTTCTAGTGGTACTAGATTGGGTAAGTATTCTACAATTGTCACCTCGGTGCCCATAGCTTTATAGAAATGAGCGAATTCTACCCCAATAGCACCGCTTCCAACTACGATCATGCTCTTTGGTTGGGTTTTTAGAGACATGGCTTCTCTATAACCAATTACTTTTTTACCATCTTGAGGCAAGTTAGGTAGTTCTCGAGAACGTGCTCCTGTAGCAATAATAATATGATCTGCACTATACTCCGTACCTTCGACATCGATTTTCTTTCCAGGTTTAACCTTTCCGTACCCATCGATAACGTCAATTTTGTTTTTCTTCATTAAGAACTGAACTCCTTTGCTCATACCATCGGCAACACCTCGGCTCCTTTCAACGACTTTTCCGAAGTCCTTATCTGCATCTTTAACAGTAAGTCCATAATCTTCCGCATGTTTCAAATAATCGAAAACTTGTGCGCTTTTAAGAAGCGCTTTGGTTGGAATACAACCCCAATTAAGGCAAACACCACCCAAGTTTTCCTTTTCTACAATGGCGGTCTTAAAACCTAACTGCGAGGCTCTAATAGCGGTTACATAACCTCCAGGGCCACTTCCTAAAACAATAATGTCGTATTTACTCATTTCCTAAATTTAAGATGTCTGTTTTGTGGAAACGAATTTACGAAATGTTCGTGTAATGACGAAGGCCGTCACTCTTTTTTGCAAAAGCTTTTTAGACTTTTACAACCACATATCCTTTCGCCGTTTTTCGGTGATAGGTCTTATTCCAATAGTAGTAGCGCTGCCCTTTAACGACAACTACTTTATGATTTCTGGGCGCTTTCTTGACAACCACCACTTTATTGGATGGTGTTGAAGTTACAACTCTGGTTGTGCAAGAGGTAAGAGATATTGCTGCTACGGCTAAAATGTAAATTAACTTTTTCATCACACTGAAATTTAAAGGTTTCCAGTTTGACTATAAAAACCAAGCAAAGGTTTAATTAGGAGCCTTTGAAATCTACAGATAGTGAATTGACGCAGTATCTCTGTTTTGTATCTGTAGGGCCATCATTAAATATATGCCCTAAATGACTTCCGCAGGTTGCACATACAATTTCTGTACGAATCATGCCATGGCTATTATCTTTAATATATTCTACAGAACCTTCAATAGATTGATCAAAGGAAGGCCATCCGCAGCCACTGTCAAATTTTCGAGTACTATCAAATAAAGGAGTTTTGCATGCACCACAGCGGTATTCGCCTTCAGAAAAATTTAAATTATAGGAACCAGTAAAGGGCCTTTCTGTACCCTTAGCACGTAGTATTCGATATTTTTCTTCTCCCAACTCTTCTAACCACTCGGCCTCCGTTTTTTGGATAGGGTATGTCTTATTTGCCATCTTTCTTCGGAATAAAAGTGAGTGCCGCCCCGTTGATGCAATGTCTTTTTCCGGTCGTCTTTCTAGGACCATCATCAAATACATGTCCTAGGTGACCTCCACAGGTAGCACAATGTTCCTCGGTACGCGCATATCCTATTTTATAATCAGTATCATAAGCGACATTGCCTTCAATAGTCTGGTCAAAGCTTGGCCACCCAGTACCGCTGTCAAACTTATGCTGACTCTCAAACAATGGAGTGTTGCATGCCGCACAGACGTAGGTGCCTTCTTCGTAATTTTTATTTAGGGCACTGGTGAAAGGCCTTTCGGTGCCGGCTTCTCTTAACACATAAAATTGCATGTCTGAAAGTTGTTCTTTCCATTCTGCTTCGGTTTTAGAAACGGGAAATACTTCTTGTTTTTTACTGTCTTGCGCCGAAGAATTACAGGCTACAAGCAGTAGCCCAATCACTAATACACTTAATTGTTTCATGTTAATCTGAAATGGTTTCAATTTGACTTGGTGCCATTTGCAAGTTACGTAAAAGATCGTCCATTGAGAGATTCGCAGAACCAAACTCTGACGGAACTATGGCAATTCTGAACACTTGGTCGTTGGTGAATCCGTTTCCTAACGTTGAGAGATCTACATCTCCCTGCAGAAAAATAAGGGCATCTATAAAAGTGTGATTAAAGGTATATTGAAAGGATCCTCCTCCAGCTAAATAGATGGTTTGGGGTAATTGGCTCCATACATCGATAGTTCCACCAGTGCCATCATCAACAACATCTTCTAACCAATAGACCAGAACTACATCGCTTTCAAAAACTTCTATGTTGCTAGGAAAGGTAAATAGTTGTCTAAAGTCGTTTCCATCTGTAAAAGTGGCATTAACCTCGTATACTTGTCCCAGAATATTTATACCAGGATCACCTGGAGGTCCTTGTTCTCCTTCACAAGAGGTAAATAAAATTGAAGTGCTAAATGCCAAAAATAAGAGTAAATGTTTCATAATTATTAAGTTTGCTTGTTGGTTAGCAAAAGTCGTTCCATTCTGAAATAATTACAAGGAAATTATTGTGTTAAAAAATGGCCTAGAATTTGTAATTCCATATTTACGTACTTAAGATTATATGAGTATCTTTAAATCAATTATAGAAATAGTAAAACAATGAAATTAACTAGAACACTATCCATCCTTTCTGTAGCGGTATTTGCCGTTGCTTGTAGTACAAATCCGTTTACTGGTAAAAAGACATTAGCCCTAGTGCCTAATTCACAAATTTTGCCCATGGCTTTTCAGCAGTATGACGCGTTTTTATCTGAAAATAAAGTAATAACCGGTACTTCAGACGCCAATATGGTGAGAAATGTTGGTCAGAAAATTTCTGTAGCCGCCGAAAGATGGCTTAATGCTAATGGGTATCCTGGATACCTGAATGAATATCAATGGGATTATAATTTGGTTGATAGCCCGGATGTAAATGCTTGGTGTATGCCAGGAGGAAAAATAGTTTTTTATACGGGCATACTTCCTATTACTCAAGGGGAAACAGGTATTGCGGCGGTAATGGGGCATGAGGTAGCTCACGCTCTGGCAAATCATGGACAACAGCGTATGAGCGCTGGTCAAATACAGGCACTAGGTGCTGTTGCCGGAAACATTGCGTTAAGCAAAGATCCAAAAAATCAGCAAATATTTAATCAAGCATACGGTATTGGATCTACCGTAGGTGTTATGCTGCCATTTAGTCGAGGTCATGAAACAGAAGCTGATAGAATAGGACTCACTCTTATGGCCATAGCTGGATATGACCCTATTGAATCGGCTAATTTATGGGAAAGAATGAAAGCCAATGCTGGAGGTAATGCACCACCAGAGTTCCTTAGTACTCACCCTTCCAGTGATACTCGTATAAATAATATTAAGCAATGGGCTCCTGAAGCGAAAGTAGAAGCACGAAAATACGGAGTTACTACCTTTAAAAAATAGAATTCAAGTAGAAATATTTATGTACTTTAGGAGCTGCCATTTGGCAGCTTCTAATTTTATATACTATGCCAAACCTATCAAAAGGAAGTAAGAAATTGCTCAACGCCTGGGCCTTTTATGACTGGGCGAATTCAGTCTATAGTTTAGTTATAGCTTCAGCAATATTCCCAATATTTTATGGAGCTCTAACCCTTGTTAGGGACGAGGATGGAACTATTTTAAATGACAAGGTCGAGTTCTTAGGCTATAGCCTCAATAATGATACTTTAATAAGTTATGTGACCGCTGCAGCATTTCTTGTTGTCTCCTTTCTTAGCCCTCTGCTAAGTGGTATTGCTGATTACGTTGGGAATAAGAAAGTTTTTATGAAGTTTTTCTGCTATTTGGGCGCAACTTCATGTATTGCATTATTTTGGTTTAACTTAGAATATCTATGGTTTGGATTGCTTTGCTATTTCTTGGCGCTTATTGGCTTTTGGGCTAGTTTGGTTTTCTATAATTCGTATTTGCCAGATATAGCATTCAAGGAACAACAGGATAAAATTAGCGCCAAGGGGTATTCCATGGGGTATATAGGAAGTGTGTTATTATTGCTTGTTTGTTTGGCGATGATTCTTATGTACGAAACCTTTGGTTTTGAAGACGCAGGATTACCAACTCGAATTTCATTTATTCTCACCGGAATTTGGTGGATTGGTTTTAGTCAATATTCTTTTTATCATCTTCCAAAAGGAAATAAGAAGGAAGCATTTACAAGAGATGTTTTGTTTAATGGATTTAAAGAGTTAAAACTCATATGGAATAAAATCAAAAAGAATAGGGCGTTGAAGCGATACCTGATGGCTTTCTTTGTCTATAGTATGGCGGTACAAACCATTATGTTAATAGCCACCTACTTTGGAATTGAAGAATTAGATTGGGGTGAAACAGATTCTACTACTGGATTGATCGTTAGTATTCTGCTAATACAATTGGTGGCGGTACTCGGTGCTTGGCTTACCTCAAGGTCTTCAGCACGTTTCGGCAACATTCAGACGTTGTTTGTTATTAACTTAATATGGATTGGTATTTGCGTTTATGCATATACCATTACAACACCAATTCAATTTTACGCTACAGCTTCAGTTGTAGGTTTAGTTATGGGAGGGATTCAATCGTTGTCTAGATCTACCTACTCAAAACTTATCCCTCAGAACGAATTAGATACGGCATCCTATTTCAGTTTTTACGATGTATCCGAAAAAATTGGAATAGTCATAGGACTGCTTAGTTACGGCTATGTTGCTGAAAAAATGGGAAGTATTAGACCTGCCATATTATTTCTAATATTATTTTTTGTAATAGGGGCATTGTTGTTACTGAGAGTCCCAAGAAAATTAATGAAATAAACAATTTTTACTTAAGTTTGCGGTTAATACCAAAGAAAACAACTTACCTATGAAGAAATTTAAACTACTAAACCTGATGCTAATCGCCCTAATAGCATTGCAGTTTACCTCTTGCGATAACGAACCTCTTACGGGTAATTTTGTAGCAGATGATGGTATTAATACAGCTGCTGATGGCGAGTTTAGAGCGAGCGTAGATGGCACCGAATTTATTGCAGATGCGGTTACGGCCGTATTGTCTACCAGCAATTTATTGGCAATTACTGGTGTTAAAGCGGGAACTGGAGAAAGTATTTCTTTGGCAGTTGAAAATGCTGCCGTTGGTACTTTTAGTATAGACGCAGGTGGCGGAAATCAGAACAACGGAATCTATTTTGATGCAAGCGGAAGCCTTCCAAACCCTTATATAGCTATTGGGATAAGTGGAGGAGCAGGGCAGGTTACTATTACAGAAATCGATGCCACGGCACAAACAATGACAGGAACATTTAGCTTCAATGCATTTAGAATAGCCATAGACGCAGATGGAAACCCAGTATTAGATGGAAGTGGAAATCCAGTATTAGAAAGTGTAAGCGTTACTGCAGGGGCCTTTAATGGTATAGAATATACAGTTGACGACTCCGGTGGCGGAGGCGGAGGCGGAACCGTCGATGATGAATTTTTCGCAAGAGTTGATGGTGCAGAACTTGTAGAAGAAACAATTACGGTTACTCAAAATACAATTAGTGAAGTTCCAATAGTTACTATTATTGCTGAAAACGCCATAGGAGAAACCATTCGCTTAGACATACCTGAAATTTTAGGAACAGGAACTTTTTCCATGGAATCTATTTCTGATGGCACAAAACTAATAGGTGTGTATCAAAACGGAACCACTGGACCAAGTCTAACATCTAATCCAGGCCTCATTACCATTACTGAATTTGATTCAGACGCAGGGAGACTATCAGGAACCTTCATGTTTACGGGAACAGACCCATTATTACTGGACCCTACAGTTGTTGAAATAACAGCGGGAAGCTTCTCGGTAAGTTATGACCCAACCATTGACAACTCCATACCTCCGCTTAGAGCCGATATTGATGGAGTTGAATACCTACCAGAAACGGTAAATGTGGTTCAGTCTACTTTTGTAGGAGTTCCTATTATTACAATAGCCACCGAATTGGGAAGTGAAACCTTGGTGTTGACATTCCCAGCTGATATTGTAGTAGGATCTTATGACATGAGTCCAAACTTGACAACAGGAAATGAAAAAGTAGGAACCTATACACCTTTAGTTGGAAGTTCCGCATCCTTTACGTCGAACCCAGGAACACTCACCATTACCAGTTATGACCCAGATTTAGGCACTATTGAAGGAGAGTTTGTATTTACTGGAGTTGATATAACGGGAGTTGATCCTACGGTATATGAAATTGCCAACGGAACATTCTCCGTAACATTTTAATAGATCTGAATTCTTAATATAATTAAAAAAGCCGCTATTCAGCGGCTTTTTTAATTTACAATCATTTATGAATGATTAGTAGGATGAGATGTCTCCCGATCCCGACGTTTTAGTATCGCTTTGACCAGGACTACCTTTATACGTAATGTCTCCTGAACCATTTACGCGCGCTTTTAAGCTGCTTTTTGCAACCACACGTGCGTCCCCTGAACCAGAAACAGAAGCGTCTGTATTTTGAGCGTCAAGATCGAATCCTTTAAAATCTCCACTACCACTAATTCTAACTTCAAGATCGTTGGTTCTACCGCTTAGTACTATATCACCAGAGCCTGTAACTTTCACTTTCAGGTCTGAAGCAATTACATTTAGATCTACATCTCCCGATCCAGTAACTCCAATTTTTAGGTTGTCACTTTCTATAGTGTCCTTAGTGTCGATATCTCCCGATCCAGTCAATGACACTCCAGAAATATCCTGAAATGGCACTGTTACGTGAATTCCTTTTTTAGTTCTTAGATTCGTATTCTTTTTTATACGGACAATAAGTGTATTGTCTTTTACTTCTACAATAACATATTCATGAAGGTTATCTTCTGCAGATACGCTAATGTTTCCTTCAGAGCCTTTCTCCAAATGAATATCCATGGGCCCAACACCTTTTACAGCGTCATAACTCCCGGTGTTTACTGTTCTGGTAGTCACGTTCCCGTTCCCTACCACTTTCTTACCCCATTGCGCCGAGACGTCTGTTACGCCAAAAATAAAAAGGGTAATTACTAATACTGATTTTACCAATGTGTTCATAGTGTGTTATTTTCGTTTTTTAATGATTTGAGAAGGTCACCCCTCCATATTCTGAATTTATATTGACAGTATTACCAGAACCTTTGCTTCCATGGTATCCGGAATACTTTTTGTCACTGCCGCTTTTTGATTGATGAGATATATTTACACTTTCTTGTCCCTTAAGAGAACCATATTGGAGATTGACAACGAAATCAAAATTATAACCGCTGTCGAAACCTACTTTTATTCTAGTATAATCACTCTGGATTTCTACATCACCAGCCGAAGAAGTAATTCTATCTACGGTAATAGATCCGTAATCTGCATTAATATCCAAAGAACCGCTCAAAGCTCCAACGTCACATGGGATGTAATCACCCTGTCCTACAAGGTTATTAACCTTATTAACGGTGATCCTTCCGTAGTCACAGTTATAATTAAGATCGGTAACATCGATGATCTCAGATTTTGAGTAATCAGCGTTTAGATCTAATCTATCTGCTTTGTCTAAAGTGAAACCAGAATAATCGGCGTTGATTTTACCGCTTTTCATATAGGAGATGGTAGAATTTTTGGTGTAATCAAAATTTAAATCATTGTTTTCTCCCATGAGTTCTCCAATAATCAATTGTCCATAATCACAATTAATTTTTGCCCTACCTTCTATTCGGTTTAGGCTAATAGAGCCATAGTCATTGCTGAGGTCAACCGAATTGGTTACAGGCACTTTTATGGTGTAATTAATCTCCATGGATACATTTTTATTGTTGTTGCCAAACCAACTCCAGGAAGAGTTCTTTTTGCCATTAAATCGAGTCTTTGCACTTACTCGTGAGGCACTACCGGAAAAATCTACATCAATATCATCCAGCTTCTTCTGAACACGTTCTTCATTATTGCCATTTGTTCTAATTGTGACTTCAATAACGGTACGATTTTCATTCCAACTTACTACATCGACGTTCCCGTAACTGTTATCAATTTCCAGTGTGGCATTTGAATTTACAGTGTATTCTTTTTTCAATGTTTTTTCTTTGGTATACTTTCCTTTGAACTTATCATTGTTTCCTACCATTAAGGCTGGAAGCAATAATAAAAAAAGTATGGCTCTAAATTGTGATTTCATCTGTATTGGTTTTTAGATTTTGTATTTCTTCTATTGTTTCAATTACTTGTTCCAAAAGATCAATTCTATTTTGAAAATTTGAAATCATGGCATATATAACACGCTTGTCGTTACCGCTTTTCGCTAAGTCAACTTTAAGGTCTTCATATTCAACTTCAAGGTTTTCCATTTGAAGTAAGGCGTCATCAACCAATTTTTTGGAGTTAGGGTCGCTAAACTCCTTTAGAGTTTCTAGCTCTCTATTGATACTCATTGTAAAAAATGATTGAGTTTCCTCCATCTCTGGAGAGATACTTGCCAGATCCAACGAATCAGGTTCGGTTTCAACATTAGACCATCCTAAGGCAATAAGAAGCAGTACAGAGGCAGCTATAGAAATAGGCTTCCACCAGGTCTTACTGGTTTTAGCACCCTTTTCCTGAGCGTTGAGTTTTTTCATAAATCTACTCTGATGACCGTCTGGTGTTTCGTGTACATCAAACGAACCCTGCATTCTTTCGAATAAATGATCTAGTTTGTTTTTATCCATCTTTTGGTATTAACTTTTTACGTAAACTTTCCTTTGCTCGAGACATAAGTGTTCTACAATTTGCATAACTTATTTGAAGAATATCACACATTTCTTCGTAATCATACCCTTCAATAAGGTGCAATGTGAGAACCTCTTTATAACTAACATGTAACTTGTCCATACACTTCATGACCTCTTGTACTCTGAGACAGGTATAATCTTCTTCGGCCATACCATTTCCCACATCTCCCATTTCTTCAGTAAACATTTCTTCTGGAACATCAACAAAACGTTGAGACTTCCTATAATGGGCAATGCTATTATTGATCACAATGCGTTTGAGCCAAGATCCAAATGACGCAGTACCTTTAAACGTACCTAATTTGGTAAATGCCGTAATAAATGACTCTTGCATAACATCTTCAGCTTCTCCTGTGTTTTTTACAATACGCAAAGCTGTATTATACATGGCATTTTGATAGCGATTATATACCTCCATCTGTGCCAGTTGATTCCCCTCATTACAAAGAACAAGGAGCCTTTCAATATTAAACTTGGTTAGTGTCAAAAAAACAAAGGTTTATGCTAAAGATTAGAGCCATTAAAAATTGTTACACTTTATATGAAATAAAATTAACGAACTGGCACAACTATTGAAATAATCTACTTAGAAAATACGGTGAAACCCTGAATATTAAGTGTTTTTCACCTGATACAAGGTATAAAGAAATATTAAATACATTATGTCCGTTATTTATAGTGACATAATGTCGTAAACAAATATATGGCCAAATCAAAGATAACATCTATAGACAGTTTGTCATTTCAGGAATTGAGAGAAGATGCTGAGTTAATACCATTGATGACTCCCGAAGATGAGGATGCAATGAACAAGGAAGACCTACCTGAGACCCTTCCAATTTTACCACTACGAAATACGGTCCTATTTCCGGGCGTAGTGATTCCAATCACTGCTGGACGGGATAAATCAATTAAGTTAATTAATGAAACCAATAAAGGAAGTAAAACAATTGGAGTGGTTTCCCAAAAGGATGAATCTGAAGAAGAACCTAGTTTAAAAGATATTAATACTATTGGAACGGTGGCTCAAATTCTTAGAGTCCTTAAAATGCCTGATGGAAATACGACCGTTATTATTCAAGGAAAAAAGCGTTTTGAGGTGGCTGAGGTCTTAACAACAGATCCATATATTACAGCTACCATTCGAGAAGTACCTGAAGCGAGACCTGCGGTGGATAGCGATGAATTTAAAGCAATTATTGATTCTATCAAGGACATGGCTTTGGACATCATCAAGGACAGCCCTAATATTCCTTCAGAAGCTGCATTTGCCATTAAAAATATTGAGAGCACATCTTTTTTAATAAACTTCGTTTCTTCTAACCTAAATATTCCTGTAGAAGAAAAACAGAAGATTTTAGAAATAAATGATTTAAAAGAACGGGCGTTAGAGACACTTCGTTATATGAATATTGAGTTGCAAAAACTTTCATTACGCAACGATATTCAGTCGAAAGTTGAAAGTGACATCAATCAACAGCAACGAGAGTATTTCCTTCAGCAACAGATGAAAACAATTCAGGAGGAATTGGGAGGAACATCTTATGAAGCCGAAATTGAGGCAATGAGAGCTCGTTCTATAGATAAAAAGTGGAATGAAACGGTAGCCAAGCATTTTGAAAAAGAACTTTCTAAAATGCAACGTATGAATCCTCAAGTTGCAGAATATAGTATTCAAAGAAACTACTTGGAGCTTATTTTGGATTTACCCTGGGATGAATTTAGCGATGATAAATTTGATCTAAAACGAGCAAGAAAAATATTAGATCGCGATCACCATGGGCTGGATGATGTTAAAAAGAGAATCATTGAGTATCTCGCGGTTTTGAAGCTTCGAAATGATATGAAATCCCCCATTTTATGCCTTTATGGACCTCCGGGAGTTGGTAAAACATCTTTAGGAAAATCTATAGCCGAAGCTTTAGGGAGAGAATACATTAGAATGTCGCTAGGAGGGTTGAGAGACGAGGCAGAGATTAGAGGGCACAGAAAAACGTATATCGGAGCCATGCCGGGTCGAATTATTCAAAACTTAAAAAAAGCAGGTACTAGTAACCCTGTTTTTGTGCTGGATGAAATCGATAAGCTCTCCATGGGAAATCAGGGAGATCCGTCATCGGCCATGTTAGAAGTTTTAGATCCAGAGCAGAATAATTCTTTTTATGACAACTTTTTGGAGTTAGGATACGACCTATCTAAGGTTATGTTTATTGCAACTTCTAATAGCATGGGAACTATCCAGCCAGCTTTGCGAGACCGTATGGAAATTATTAATGTTTCCGGTTATACCATAGAAGAAAAAGTAGAGATTGCTAAGCAACACTTACTACCAAAGCAGTTAGAAGAGCATGGGTTAACAAATAAGCACCTTAAAATTGCGAAACCTCAGTTGGAAAAAATAGTAGAAGGATACACTCGGGAGAGTGGCGTCCGCGGATTGGAAAAACAAGTGGCAAAAATGGTCCGTCATGCCGCTATGAAAATTGCCATGGAAGAAGAATATACCACGAAAGTTTCAAACGAAATGGTTATTGACGTATTAGGCCCTCCCAGAATGGAAAGGGATAAATATGAAAATAACGATGTTGCAGGTGTAGTTACTGGACTAGCATGGACACGCGTTGGAGGTGATATATTATTTATAGAATCTACTTTATCTAAAGGGAAGGGTACACTCACCATGACAGGAAATCTTGGGAAAGTGATGAAGGAGTCTGCTACCATTGCGTTAGAATACATTAAATCCAATGCAGGAAAGTTGGGAGTGGAGGAAGATATTTTTGAAAAATACAATGTTCATATCCACGTACCGGAAGGAGCTACCCCTAAAGATGGCCCCAGTGCGGGGATTACAATGTTAACCTCTTTGGTTTCCTTGTTTACACAACGAAAAGTGAAGAAAAGCCTAGCAATGACAGGTGAAATCACCTTAAGAGGAAAGGTACTTCCCGTTGGAGGAATCAAAGAAAAAATATTGGCCGCGAAGCGAGCAAGAATCAAGGAAATATTATTATGTGAAGATAATCGAGTTGATATAGAAGAAATAAAACCGGAGTACTTAAAAGGTCTTACTTTCCATTACGTCAAAGAGATGAGTGATGTGCTGGATGTGGCTCTGACCTCGCAAAAGGTGAAAAACGCTAAAAAACTATAAAAAACGTAGTTTGTTCTGTTTTTTAGTACGGCGAAAATAAATTATACTTGCATTCGTTTAAAACTCAGGAAAAGGTACTTCTTGTTCATGACCCAAAAGGTTTATTTTTTATTGGCCCTACTTATATCTACTTCTGCGTTGGCACAAGTGGGAGGTCGTTCTACCTATCAATTCCTGAACCTTGTAAGTTCTCCAAGACAAGCCGCATTGGGTGGTAAAGTGGTTACCAATTATGATTATGATCCCACCCAGGCTTTGTTTAATCCGGCGAGTATAAACCCGGCAATGGACAATCAACTGTCTCTAAACTATGTCAATTACATTGGAGATGTCAATTATGGTAGCGCCGCATATGCCTATTTGTGGGATCGAAGAACGCAAGTATTACACGCAGGTGTCACATATATAAATTATGGCTCCTTTGATGGTTTCGATGAAAATGGTATTGAAACATCGAGCTTTAGTGGGGGAGAGATTGCCCTTTCTTTAGGGCATGCACGAAATATCGCTTGGACTAATTTCCACGTAGGAGTCAACGTTAAGTTGATATCCTCCAAGCTAGAACAGTATTCGTCTTTTGGAGGCGCTGTAGATCTAGGCTTGATGTATGTCTACGAAGCATGGGATTTGCACATCACAGGGGTAGCTAGGAACCTAGGGACCCAATTTACCCCATATAACGATATATATGAACCGCTTCCATTCGAATTAATTTTTGGTATATCTCAAACACTTCAAAATGTTCCTATTCGTTGGCACTTTACGCTTGAAAACATGCAACGATGGAACGTAGCTTTTTCAAACCCCAATAGAGAAGATTCAGATTTGGAAGGAAATGTTAGAGAAGAAAAGATTAACTTTATAGATAACGCATTCAGGCACATGATTGTTGGGATCGAAGTATTCCCAGAAAGTGCCTTTAATATTAGACTTGGATATAATTTTAGAAGAGGAGAGGAGCTGCGCATTGTAGAACGAAGATCCTTTGCAGGATTGAGCGCTGGCTTTTCTATAAAACTGAATAAACTTCGATTGAGTTATAGCTACAGCAAGTTTAGTAATGCGGCAAACTCAAGCTTTTTTGGGTTAAATATTGACCTTCAGTAATGAAAAACATAACCATAGCCATTGATGGCTATTCATCTACCGGAAAGAGTACTGTTGCTAGACAGCTGGCAGATTATTTAGGGTATGTTTATGTTGATTCTGGAGCCATGTATAGAGCTATCACGCTTTTCGCTATGAGAAATGGTTGGATTTCCGAAGATCATTTTGATAGACAGAAATTGATTGAAGCACTTCCAGGTGTTGCACTGAAATTTAAAAAAGAGAACCCAACGACCAAAGCAGAAATCCATCTGAATGAAGAAAATGTGGAACGACAGATACGTACCATGGAAGTTTCTGGCTTGGTGAGCCCCGTGGCGACCGTTTCAGAAGTTCGACAGAAATTAGTCCAATTACAACGAATGAAAATGGATACGGGAGTTGTGATGGATGGCCGTGATATAGGCACTGTAGTATTTCCTGATGCCGAATTAAAAATATTTATGACCGCTTCGGCACAAGAACGTGCTCAAAGAAGGTATGATGAATTGATTCATCGAGGAGATACTATTACATATCAAGAGGTACTAGATAATGTACAGCAGCGAGATCAAATTGATACTACCCGAAAAGATTCGCCACTCGTAAAAGCCTCAGACGCCATTGAAATTGATAATTCGACCATGAACTTGGAAGATCAATTTCACATCATTCTACAATTGGCCAAAGATCGAATCGCAGGGCGTATATAATAACCCACGGCCGATAAACGTACACCGACCGTAGGTTTCTTGAGAATTTAGTTTCTACCCGCTATTACACCACCATCTATGTCCCAGATAGCTCCAGTAACCCACGAAGCATCATCAGAAAGTAAAAAAGTGATGCTATTTGCAATATCCTGAGGAGTCCCGTTACGCCCTATGGGGTGAAACCCATGGAATCCTTCGAGGGCTTTTTCTGCCTCACTTCTTCCGCCAAAAACGCTATCATAGACTGGAGTCGCAACCACAGCCGGAGAAACGGCATTGACTCTGATATTATGATCGGCTAACTCCATGGCCAAATGTTGTGTAAGAGAGTGCAATCCAGCTTTTTGCATTGAGTATGCAGAAGAAGGTGTGGCTTTCACGGCTTGTTTTGCCCACATAGAACCCACATTAACAATAGCTCCCCCGTGGGTCTCTTTCATTTTCTTGGCAGCGGCTTGTGTTATAAAAAAGAAGCCTCGATTTAAATCTTGATATGAATCATAATCTTTCACCGTATGATCCAGAAATGCCTTAGGTCCAAAAATTCCGGAAGCATTTACCAAATAGTCAATATTTTCTAAGGACTCAATAGTGTTTGTAAGTTGCTGAACATCATCAGGATTGGTAATATCAATTTGATGGGTGTATAGCTTTTCTGTGGCGGAAACCTTGGCGGTATTTCTACCTACAATATGAACGGTAGCCCCTCGATCAAGTAGCGATTGTGTTGTGGCAAGCCCTATGCCACTAGTGCCTCCAATAATGAGTGCGGTTTTGTTTTTAAATTTTTCCATGATGTAGTTATTAATAATTATGAACAGACAAGTCTGTCTATTTTTGATTAAAAAAATTATTCCAATATCCTTTGGCAAATCGCTCTTGCGGCTGCGATAGGCCAGGCTGCTTTGTGTATGTGGCTTTCTGCCACAGCTCCTTCATATAATAGATAGATTTGATGAGCCAACCCCTGAGAGTCTTCAGAAGTTAACGCCGTATTTTCTACAACCAACTCATTAATAAAGTCGATAAACTCTAATTTTTGTTTCTGAATTTCGGCCCGGATCTTTACATTGTCTTGCGGAATCTCCGCAATTGTTTTTACACACCAACAGCCGTTGAAATCATTTTGATTGTAAAATATGCTCAGAAAATCAAACAAACTCAGTAGGGTATCATTGCCGCGCGGTGCTTTTGATGTAAAAGCAGCTATCTCCTTAACGAAAGCGGCGTTCTTATACTGAAGGTAGGCAATACACAGGTCTTCTTTGGATTTGAAATGGCTATAAAGTGTAGCCTTCGCAATGCCAGCTTCCTTAATAACCTCGTTGATACCTGTCAGGTTGTAGCCATTCTTGTAAAAAAGATGGGTAGCGGTCTCAATGATATTGTCTCGGATAAGTGACGACTTCATGAGGCAAATATAGTAAATTTTATCAATAACAGACAAGTCTGTCTATTTTCTGTTAAAAGAAAACCGACACGCCAATAATGGATGCCGGTTACTCTAATATAATGGTACTAGTTCTTTCCAATAGGAGGTGGGCCTTCAGGAATCATGGCCTTATATTGGTAATCACCTTTACGTTCCTTGTATTCTTTTTTAACTTCTTCTACATAGTCCGGATTCTCGAAAAGATCCAACATGGTCATCGCCATCGCTTTAGATGAATAAAGCATTCCTTTGTGACCAATAGACATTCCTCCACAGGCAACAACAGCCCACGAATGCCAAGGTGTGTCCTTTGGTGCTGTGGTAACAGCTAGGTTGATATTGGCTACATTCCAACTTACATCCCCTACATCAGTCGAGCCACCACCTGGATGTTCTCTTGTAGCTTCTAATGGTTTAATGGAGCTATCCATGCCTATTTGAGGCTTTCCAGTAACTTCTTGAATTTTTTTGCCGAAAGCAATTTCCTCAGCAGTATATTCAATGGGCCCTAGAAGTTCCAAGTTCTTTTGCATGATGGCACCACCGCGTCTATTGACCAATACTTCATGTAAACCAGAAACCAAAGAGATTTTATAATCTACATTGGCCATGATAGCAGCACCTTCGGCCATTTTCATGACTTGTTCGTATACAGGCATCATCCCTTTACGGTCTGTATTTCGGACGCGCACCCATAGCTTACTGTAATCAGGAACCACATTAACTACCTGTCCGCCATCCTGAATATGATAGTGAATACGCACAGTAGGACGCACATGTTCTCTGTAGTAATTAATTCCAGTGGTGTAGAGTTCTAAAGCATCTGAAGCACTACGTCCATTCCAAGGATCTGCCGCAGCGTGAGCCGCTTGCCCATTGAATTCAACAATAAAATCTACCAACGCGAGGGAGCTTTGCACATCTGCCTCGATCTTGGCAGAGGGGTGCCAGCTAATATTAACATCAACATCGCTCCAAAGGCCTGCTTCCGCCATCCATAATTTTCCGAAGAATTTCTCCTCGGCTGGCGTTCCTAAAAACTTGACGGTTCCTTTGATCTTACCTGCTGCCATAAGTTCTTTAATAGCAATGGCAGCACCCAAGCTTCCTGTACCAAATAGGTTATGGCCGCAGCCATGACCTCCCGCCCCTTCGTTTAGGGGTTCTTTTGTAGGTTGCGCTTTTTGGGAAATACCAGGAAGGGCGTCAAACTCTCCAAGAATACTGATCACAGGGGATCCGCTTCCATAGGTAGCAGTGAATGCGGTGGGCATTCCTGCGACACCTCTATTGACTTTAAAACCGTTCTGCTCCGCATAATCTGCTAATAACTTAGCTGAGTTGGTTTCTTGGAAAGCCATCTCGGCATTGGCCCAAATGGCATCACTGAGTTCGATAAGCTTTTTCTCATGCTTTTTAACTGAGGTTACGATGGCTTGTTTGTTGGGGGACATTTTCTCTTGTGCCATACCTGTAAGACAGGCAAATACAATGAAAAGGGAAATAATTTTCTTCATGTTGTAGTGGATTAGTATTTGGACTAAAGATAGGGAAAAATAAAAATTGTGAAACCTGCCTTGAATTGATTATGTATCCACTTCATTTTAATTAACTTTGATACTTGCATTTTCCCCGTTTGGTGCATTGAGGAGTAGTTCTATGGAAAAACTCCTTTTATATCAATACTACTTGAAAGGGTCTGATTTGATAATTAACCCTCAAAGTACGAATAGATTTCTATTAACTATGGAAGAAGAAAATACGACAAACCAATGGCATTCGGGAGAAGGTGATAATATTGGTCATAATAAGATCGTAAACATATATACAGCGAAGGAAAAAGAAAGGAACAAAGAGCTCACCTTTATCCAAAAAGTAAATCCCAGAAATATTGTAGGAAGGGAGGACGACTTGGAGGATCTTCACCGAGAGCTTAACCAACACAAACAGGTAGTTGTTATTAATGGTATGGGCGGTATTGGAAAGACCACCTTAGCAGCAGCCTATGTCTTCAAGTATTATGAGACTTATGAGCATATCGCTTGGGTTACACAGAATGAAAATGACATACGTTTAGATATCGTTCAGAACGAACAATTGATTAAATCTTTGGAAATTGATTCTCAAGGAAAAGATGTTGGCCAACTATTCGATGAGACCATGTTTTCTCTAAATAATTTGAGATTAAGCCCCAAGCTTTTTATTATTGACAATGCGCTGTCTAGTATAAAGAATTATTTGGATAGGTTACCACAACAGCCAGGCTGGCATTTATTAGTAACCTCAAGAGAGAAAATCGCTGGTCTCATGGAAATGCGTTTGGAGTTTCTTGTTGAAAATAAGGCCGTTGAGCTTTTTATGCATTATTATGCTAAGGAAGTAGATTTGGCCGAAGTCAAAAACCTAGTTTCACAGGTTGACTATCACACGCTTACTATTGAGGTTTTGGCTCGAACCGCCAATAAACAAAGAACTCCTTTAGTTGAACTCCAAAATGCCTTACAGAATGATCTTGACATTCATATAAAAGCAAGTGATTTAGTAGATCGCACCCAAAAAGTAACTTCCTTTCTAGCTACAATTTTTGATCATAGTAAATTGACTGAGCCTGAGCTTTGGGTGATGAAGCAATTTGTATGTTTACCTCCAGAGTTTCATGAGTACCAATTATTGGTCGATCTTTTAATTGCACATGAGCATGGTGAGAATCATGAGTTGTCACAAACATTGGAAGGATTGGTTGAAAAGGGCTGGTTGTTAAAAGACGCAAACCATGATGCTTATAAGATGCATAGGGTCGTTGCAGAAGCAACCATAAAAAATGTGAGTTTAGAAGTTTCCGATGTTTCAAGACTCATTATGCAAGTCGCCGAGTTCTTATCCGCTCTTGATGATTATGAAGACATGACTGATCGGTTTAGTTGGGTGCCTTTTGGAAAAAGCATCTTGTCTCGTTTTGAGGGAGTTACAAATCGAGAGATTGCTATTCTTCAAAATCAATTGGGTCTTGTATTAAGATTAATTGGCGAATTTCAAGCTGCCAAAGTATTATTTGAAGAATCAGTTAGATCAACAGAAATTAACTTTGGCTCAGAAAACCCTAATGTACTAATTAGGAAAGCGAATTTAGCTTTGGTATATAAGGATATGGGAGATTATTTTGAAGCCAAAAAAATACTTTTGGGAGTGGTTTCATTAAATATAAAATTGCAAGGACAAGAAGCACTTGATACTATTGACACACAAATCATGTTAGCAAGTGTAATGTATGAACTTGGAGATTATATGGGAGCCTCTAAGATATATGAAAATATATTAGTAGTAAGAAAGGAGAGATATACTAGCGATTCTCTAAGTATCTCACATGTTGAGCATTCATATGCTTTAGTTTTAATTGCCCAAGGAAACTTTCAAAAAGCCGAAGCATTACTTTGGAATGTGATTGCTAACTTGGAACAGCACTTAGGAGAGAAGAATCCTAATGTTCACGAATCTCGTAGGAGCCTAGCTTACGTGTTAAACAGCCAAGGAAAATATACTGAGGCTATTGAGTTATTGATGATTACCATTAAATATGATGAAAAGAATTTTGGCTTGCTGCATCCCAGAACAGCAAGCGGCTTTGCCCATTTGGCTACTATTTTTAGAGCTATTGGAGATTATCCAAAAACCTTAGAGCTTTTGGAATTAGTGTCTAAATCCAATGAGGAGTACTATGAAAAAGAGCACCCGTCTACGGCTTCAAATTATTCAAATATGGCTATGTTGTTTATGGATATGAAGAATTTTGCTAACGCAAAGTTATATGCGACAAAGGCTCTCAATATTTGGGCATTAACACTTCCGAAAAATCATGAAAAAATAAGAGCACTAGAGTCCCTAATAGAAGCATTAGACACCTCAAATTAATCAATGGTGTGTAATTCACCCTCCAGAAACCGCTGTTCCACCTTTTTCTTGTGGCGTGGGAATAGGCGAAATTGTACTGTAGGTGTGATTGGCTAGGTACAGCAATACCGTTTCTTCTTCAACCTTAAATATTTCAACATAGGGTCGTCGATCTACATCGGGTAGCTCGCTACCGCCTTTTCGGACAAAACAACTGGCATCACTTGTTTTAAGTCCTTCCTTGCCTTCTACATCAAATTTTTCGACAATTCTGCCTTGAAATAATTTTTCCCCGCATTTAATTTGTTTGAATGTCAAATTCATAGCTCGTCTGTTTTGGTTGAATACTGTTAAAGATAGGATATAATTATTTCTATTTGAGCGTATAAACCCTTTGAAAATCAAAAAATATGCATTACTTTTGCGCTCCTTTTAGCGACAAAATAGGAAATAAAAGGAGTGAGCAAAAAACAAAAACAAACCCTTCTGTGGGATCGTCGCAATACTCCTAAGAGCCCACAGAATACAAAAACGGATTTTCAGAAATATAAAATCCCTGAAAATCAACTTTTAGCACATGGCTGAAAAAGCAAATCAAGACGCGGTAGTTGAAGAAACTCCACAACAAGCCGCACCGGAAGTATCTCTTAAAGAGAGCAATCCCGAAAAATTTCTAGAAGAATTCAACTGGCACAACTACGAAGAAGGAATCGATCCTATCGCAGATGCTAAACTAGATGAGTTCGAAAAATTAGTAGCTGCAAACTTCGTTGACACATTAGATGATGAGGTAGTAGACGGAAAAGTGGTATTTATCACGGACCGTGACGCTATTATTGATATCAATGCCAAATCTGAAGGTGTTGTTTCTTTAAACGAGTTTCGCTACAACCCTGACCTTAAGGTTGGAGACACAGTAGAAGTATTGATTGATGTACGTGAAGACGCTACAGGACAATTGATCCTTTCGCACAGAAAAGCAAGAACTATTAAAGCCTGGGATCGTGTGAATGCTGCACATGATGAAGCTACTATCGTTAACGGATTTGTCAAATGTCGTACCAAGGGTGGTATGATTGTAGACGTATTTGGTATCGAAGCTTTCCTTCCTGGTTCGCAAATAGATGTGAAGCCAATTCGTGACTACGATATCTACGTTGGTAAAACAATGGAATTCAAAGTGGTTAAGATCAACCATGAATTCAAGAACGTTGTAGTATCTCACAAAGCACTTATTGAGGCTGACATCGAAGAGCAGAAAAAAGAAATCATTGGTCAATTAGAAAAAGGACAAGTATTAGAAGGTGTTGTGAAAAACATCACTTCATATGGAGTCTTTGTTGATCTTGGAGGTGTAGATGGATTGGTACACATTACAGACCTTTCTTGGTCTCGTATCAACCACCCTAACGAGATTGTTGAATTAGACCAAAAATTAAACGTGGTAATCCTTGACTTTGATGAGGATAAAACACGTATCCAATTAGGTCTTAAACAACTTAAAGCACACCCATGGGACGCCCTTGGTGATGAATTAAAAGTTGGAGACAAAGTAAAAGGTAAGGTTGTTGTAATCGCAGATTACGGTGCCTTTATCGAAGTAGCTGAAGGTGTAGAAGGATTGATCCACGTAAGTGAGATGTCATGGTCTACCCACCTACGTAGTGCCCAAGATTTTGTAAATGTTGGAGACGAAGTAGAAGCGGTTGTACTTACATTGGATAGAGACGAACGTAAAATGTCCTTAGGTATCAAGCAATTGACGCCAGATCCATGGACAGACATTACTACTAAGTACCCTGTAGGCTCTAAGCACTCTGGTATTGTACGTAACTTCACCAACTTTGGTGTGTTCGTAGAATTAGAAGAAGGTATTGATGGACTTATCTATATCAGTGATCTTTCTTGGACTAAGAAAGTGAAGCACCCAAGTGAATTCACAAACATTAGTGATGAGCTAGAGGTGATTGTACTAGAATTGGATGTTGAAGGTCGTAAATTGAGTTTAGGACACAAACAAACTACAGAAAACCCTTGGGATAAGTATGAAGGTGAGTATGGAGTTGGTTCTAAGCACACTGCTTCTATTGATGAGATCGTAGACAAAGGTGCTACTATCAAGTTTAATGAAGACATCACAGCGTTTGTTCCTACACGTCACTTAGAAAAAGAAGACGGAAACAACCTTAAGAAAGGTGAAGAGGCAGAATTCCAAATTATTGAGTTCAATAAAGAATTCAAGAAAGTGGTTGCATCTCATATGACCATTCATAAGGAAGAAGAAGCTAGAATAGTGAAAGCAGCTGTTAAAAAACAAGCCGCTTCCGAGGCCGAATCAAAACCTACATTAGGTGATGCGAACTCTAAGCTTCAAGAATTGAAAGACAAAATGGACGGAAAAGCATAACTCCAACCATTTTCACAAATAGAAAAGCCCTTCAGCAATGAGGGGCTTTTTTTATGGCGTTTCGCGAAGCATAAACAAAGTTTCGCTACGCGAATGGGCTATTCATTACAATCTGCATAGCAGGATTTTCATTGCTATCCCTAACGCAAGAAAAGAGGGTAATAAGTCAATAAATGTCAACAAGGCTATGTAATTCAACAAAAACCTTTAAATTTGTCCTCTGAACAGGATTCAGAAACTACCCTATGAGCCAGAAAGTGTTATTGAACGCAACAGAAGTACACATCGCTCTTCATCGTTTGGCTTGTCAATTAATAGAAAATCACGATACTTTTAGTAATACGGTACTGGTAGGCATTCAGCCACGCGGAATTTATTTGGCCGAACGCCTCAAAGAACTGCTAGAGACCGAATATAAAATCAAGAACATTCAACTGGGATATCTTGACATCACCTTTTATCGTGATGATTTTAGACGAAGTGGGAAACCGCTAGAAGCCAATACAACACGACTAAATTTTGTTGTAGACGAAAAAAAGGTAGTTTTTATAGACGATGTCCTGTATACAGGAAGAAGCATTAGATCAGCCTTAACAGCAATTCAATCGTTTGGAAGACCCCTAGAAATAGAATTGCTTACCCTTATAGACAGACGTTTTAGCAGGCATTTGCCCATACAACCTGATTATAGAGGAAGGCAAGTAGATGCCATTAATGGAGAGAAAGTAAAAGTATGTTGGGAAGAACAAGATGGAGAAGACGCTGTGTATTTAGTAAAAAATTGAAAAGATTAGATTAACCTGAAGCTATGAGCGAACTAAGTGTAAATCACTTACTAGGAATTAAATACATTACCGAAAAGGACATTCAATTGATCTTTGAAACTGCAGATCATTTCAAAGAAGTGATCAATCGTCCTATTAAAAAAGTGCCATCTCTTCGAGACATTACCATAGCAAATCTCTTTTTTGAGAATAGCACCCGAACAAGACTTTCCTTTGAATTGGCCGAAAAAAGACTTTCTGCGGACGTTATTAACTTCTCGGCGGGCTCATCTTCGGTTAAAAAAGGAGAAACGCTTATTGATACAGTAAACAATATTCTATCCATGAAGGTGGATATGGTAGTTATGCGCCATCCAAATCCAGGCGCAGGTGTCTTTCTTGCCAAACATATTAACGCCAGTATTGTGAATGCCGGAGACGGTGCACACGAACACCCAACACAAGCTTTATTGGACACCTACTCCATACGGGAAAGACTGGGAGATGTTGCTGGAAAAAAAGTAGTTATTGTTGGGGATATCCTTCATTCTCGAGTCGCATTATCAAATATATTTGCCCTACAAAAACTTGGAGCAACGGTTAAAGTATGTGGCCCTAAAACACTTATACCTAAACATATAGAAAAATTAGGAGTGGAGGTAGAAACAAACCTACGCGCTGCGCTCAACTGGTGTGATGTGGCGAATATGCTTCGTGTGCAAAATGAACGAATGGATATTAGTTATTTCCCAAGTACTCGAGAGTACACGCAACAATTTGGACTTAACAAATCCTTGTTAGATTCATTAGATAAAGAAATAGTGGTGATGCACCCCGGCCCCATTAATAGAGGTGTCGAGATCACAAGTGATGTGGCAGATAGCAAACAGGCCATTATTTTAGAACAAGTTCAAAATGGAGTGGCTGTGCGTATGGCGGTATTGTATCTTTTGGCATCAAAAATTATGAGAGATGAAGATTGATAAACATGAAAACTACATAGTTCTTACCGATGAGCGAAATGACGTTGCGAACTTTGCTGCATTTTTGGAACGCAAAGTTCCTGCATCGTTTGAGGAAGACAACCTTGTGATTAATCTAATGGAGTTTACAAGCTTTAGCCTTGATCAGTTATTACTCTTTCTAAAATTATCCAATTACCATAGGGCCTCCAAACACTCCTTTGTAATTGCAAATGATGCTATAAATCCAGATGATGTCCCTTTTGAAATGGTTGTTGTCCCTACGCTACAGGAAGCTGGTGATATTATAGCCATGGAAGATATTGAAAGAGATCTTGGCTTCTAAGGGCCGCATTTTAACAGATCCTTTTTTACTAGGCTTTCAAATTGTATATCTTTGCTCTTTAACGTGTAATTTTATATATGAATCTCACAATTTTGGGGTGCTACTCAGCAACACCTAGGGCGTTTACCAATCCTACAGCTCAGGTGTTGAATATTAGAAATCATTTGTTCTTAATTGATTGTGGAGAAGGTACGCAAGTACAACTCAGACGGAATAAAATAAAATTTTCAAGAATACGACACGTATTCATTTCACATCTGCATGGAGATCATTTTTTTGGCCTTGTAGGATTGATTTCTACATTTAGATTACTTGGTAGGGAAGCAGAACTGCACGTATACGGGCCAAAGGGAATAAAAGAGGCGATAACATTTCAGTTAAAATTAGGAAATTCGTGGACCAATTATCCACTTTTTTTTCATGAGTTAGAAAGTACGGAATCACAGTTAATTTTTGAAGACGATACCGTCACGGTACATACCATTCCTCTGCATCATAGAGTGTATACTAATGGTTTTCTCTTCAGGGAAAAGCTAGGAGAACGAAAACTTAACATTAATGCTGCGCAGGAAGCTGCTATAAATGTGAGTTACTATGCGAAACTCAAACAGGGGTTTGATGTTGAGAATGAAAAAGGGGTCACCATTTCCAATGAAGCTGTTACTTTTGACCCCGATCCCCCTAAATCCTACGCTTTCTGCAGTGATACCATGTACAAACCAGATATTGTTCCGCAGATAAAAAACGTCACTGTTTTATATCACGAATCAACCTTTCTTGAAGAGCATAAGCATTTGTGTAAAAAAACCAAGCACAGTAGCGCTAAAGAGGCAGCAGAGATAGCCAAAATGGCTGGTGTTTCTACCCTAGTATTAGGACATTATTCTACTCGTTATGGAGGTATAGACGTTTTTAAAGAGGAAGCAAAAGAAGTTTTTTCGAACGTTGAACTTGCAGACGATGGGAAAACCTTTTCGTTCTAAAATTTAATAGTAATTTAATAATAGGCGTTTTCTACCTTGTATAAAACGTGTAACTTGCAGTATAAAGTAGATTATATGGCAGAGAACCTGCACGAATACAGAAAATCTTACGAAAAAGGTGCGCTAACCAAGGATTTGGTGGATGCCAATCCGCTACAACAGTTTAGACATTGGTTTTATGAGGTTGAAGAACAAGAGGGGTCCGGCGAGGTTAATGCAATGACATTAACTACCATAGGTTTAGACGGTTTTCCAAGAGGAAGAGTGGTACTGCTGAAGAAATACGACGAGAAGGGGTTTTATTTTTATACTAATTACGAAAGCTCAAAAGGGAAGGCCATTGAGAACAACAACAGAGTGTCATTATCATTCTTTTGGCCGGTTATGGAGCGACAGGTAATTATAAAAGGAATCGCTGAAAGGACTTCGTTAGAAGATTCGACCAATTACTTCCATTCGAGACCTAAAGGAAGTCAATTGGGAGCTGTGGTTTCTGATCAAAGTAGCGTTATTGATTCGCGAGAGGAATTGGAAACCCGTTTGAAAGCGTTAGAAAAAGAATATGAGAATAAAGAAGTGCCAAAACCCAGTACTTGGGGAGGGTATTTAGTTAGACCTTCGGAGTTTGAATTTTGGCAGGGAAGACCCAACAGATTACATGATAGAATTCAATATAGATTAGAGGGATTAGATTGGAACATTGAGCGGCTGTCTCCCTAAATACTAATACATAATTACAATGAAAACATTATACATGGTTCGCCATGCCAAATCGTCTTGGAAACATGATCTCGATGATCACCAACGACCGTTAAAGGGAAGGGGAAAACGAGATGCTAGTTTAGTTTCTTCACACGTGAAAGACCATTTGCCACCTCCTGAGGTTATTATTACGAGTGACGCTAATCGTGCCTTATCCACGGCCGTCTATTTTAAAGAAGCTTTTGAAATTCCTGAAGATAAGTTCAATACCCATCCTGATTTATATGATTTTGGAGGACGTAATGTATTGGAGATTATAAAAACACTAAGCAATGACTTAAATCGCGTAATGATCGTTGGGCATAATCACGCCTTTACTTCCGTTGCAAATATGTTAGGAAACGTGTATATTGACAACCTACCTACCTGTGGGTTTGTGTGTATAGAATTTGAAGACGAGACATGGCAGACCATTACAACAGGAAAAACACAAAAAACAATATTTCCTAGAGATTTAAAGGAATGACAGAGAAAACAGTTACCACCAATACAGAGAACATATATAGAAATCGAGAATTAAGTTGGCTTCAATTCAACGCAAGGGTGTTACAAGAAGCTGGAGATACTACGGTGCCTTTGATAGAGCGCCTTCGGTTTTTAGGGATTTTCTCGAATAATTTGGATGAATTTTTCAAAGTTCGTTATGCCACTGTAAAAAGAATTGTTGAAGCAGGAAAAGGGGGTAGGAATGCATTAGGTGGAATTTCGGCGAAAGATCTCTTAGAGAAAATCACCCAAACGGTCATTAAGCAACAAGCACACAGCCTTCAGATTTTGAAAAAAATAGAAGAAGAGCTGCAAGATGAAAACATTTTTATCATTCATCAGGGTGAAATTTCCCCACAACAAAGCGAATTTATTTCAGACTATTTCGTTGATGTGGTTAGCCCGGCGCTAGTTACTATCATGATTGGAGAATTGGAAAAGTTCCCTGAACTGAAAGATAGTGCGGCCTACCTTGCAGTGAAAATGGTCATGTCTAAGGAAGATGACGTTTTTGAAACGAAGAATAATTATGCACTCATTGAGATTCCAAAAGGGATTAATCGTTTTGTGGTATTACCAAAGGAAGGTGATAAACAATATATTATTATGCTGGACGACCTGATACGTCATTGTTTACATAATATTTTCAGCATTTTTAAATACGAAAAGATCTCGGCACATATGATAAAAATCACTAGGGATGCCGAGCTGGATATTGATAGTGACCTGAGTAAGAGCTTTATCGATAAGATTTCAAAGAGTGTGAAGAATAGAAGTGCAGGGGACCCTGTGCGCTTTGTGTACGATAAAAGTATAGATTCCGAAACCCTTGCTTTTCTTTTGAAAAAGATGGGAATTGATTCGACTGATAGTATTATTCCTGGAGGGAGATATCATAATAGAAGAGACTATATGAAGTTTCCAAGCTTAGGCAGAAAAGATCTTTTATATGAGAAAAAAAGACCGCTCACTATTCCAGGTCTGAGTTTACACGGAAGTTTACTCAAGAAAATAGCTAAGAAGGATTATTTGCTTTACGCCCCTTATCAAACTTTTGCCTACGTGGTTAAACTTTTACGCGAAGTAGCGTTGGACCCGAGTGTTCTTACTATTAAAATTACCATATATCGTTTGGCAGATGTTTCTCATATTGCTAGTTCGTTGATTAATGCAGCGAAAAACGGTAAAGAAGTGACAGTACAAATAGAACTTCAGGCGCGTTTTGACGAGGCGGCTAATATTCGCTATGCCGAACAAATGCAAAGTGAAGGAGTTCATCTTATTTTTGGCGTTTCAGGACTTAAAGTACACAGCAAAGCCTGTGTCATTGAGCGGTCTGAAGGGAAAAAGATAAAACGATATGCCTTTATAAGCACTGGTAATTTTAATGAATCCACGGCACGAGTTTATACAGATTATACATTATTTACATCCAATCAAAAGATTTGTAAGGAGCTTTTAAAAGTCTTTGATTTTTTCGAAGTGAATTACAAGATTAAAAAGTATCAACACCTTATTGTGTCTCCTCATTATACCCGAAATGCGTTTTACGCATTGATTGATACCGAAATTGAGAATAAAAAGAAAGGCTTACCAAGCGGAATCAGACTTAAATTGAATAGTCTATCCGATTATAAAATAATTAATAAGTTATATGATGCCAGCCGAGCAGGAGTGGAAGTTAAACTCATTGTAAGAGGAATATGTTGTTTGATACCTGGAGTGGAAGGAATGAGTGAGAATATTGAAGCTATAAGCATTGTGGATAAATACTTGGAGCACCCGCGCTTGTATATCTTTGAAAATGGCGGATCTCCAAAAATGTATATATCATCTGCAGATTTTATGGGTCGAAACCTAGACAATAGAGTGGAAATTTCATGCCCAATTTATGACCAAGATATTCAAGAGGAGATTTTTGACACTTTCAATATTTGTTGGAATGATAATGTAAAGGCTCGAATTATTTCCCAAGAAATGAACAATGCCTATCGAAAAAATGACAAACCAAGACTTCGTTCTCAGTTTGAATTGTACGATTATTACTTACAGAAACTTCAAAAGTAATTTGCTTAATATAGAAAAATATGCCGCAATTGATATTGGTTCAAACGCCATACGATTGCTTATTACCACAATTATAGAAAAATCCGGGGCGAGTCCTCAATTTAAGAAAACATCCCTTGTACGTGTCCCAATACGGCTTGGAGCAGATGTTTTTGTAACCGGAAAGATATCAGAAGTCAATTATTTACGCATGTTAGATGCCATGAAGGCTTTTTGTCTTTTAATGAAGACAAATAATGTTACGCGATATAGAGCTTGTGCTACTTCCGCGATGCGGGAGGCAGAAAACGGACAAGATATTGCTGAGGCTATCGAAAAGGAGACGGGGATACCTATACATATTATTGATGGAGCAGATGAAGCATTAATCATTGCTTCAACCGACCTAAAATCATTAATTGAAGAAAACAAAGTATTCCTTTATGTAGATGTTGGAGGCGGAAGTACCGAGTTTACAATATTTGCTTATGGAAAAAATGTTCGTTCCAAATCATTCAAATTGGGAACCGTTCGGTTGATCAATGATATGGTTAAAGAAGAAGTTTGGACGGCGGTTAAAGATTGGATACGGACTCACACCAAAGATTTTGAAAGGGTTACATTGATCGGTTCTGGAGGAAACATCAACAGTATCTATAAAAATAGCGGTATCAAAATTGGGAAACCCCTAAGTTATTTTTACTTGGCAGCGTATTACAAAACGTTGAAGTCATACAATTATCAAGAGCGTATTTTTGAATTAAATATGAACCCCGATCGTGCCGATGTAATTATCCCGGCAACAAAAATTTACTTGTCAGCTATGAAATGGAGCAAAGCGAGAACCATGCATGTGCCAAAGATTGGCTTGTCAGATGGAATTATAAAGGGCCTTTACAATGAAAAATTGGCCAAAGAGATAGAAGTAAAAAATTAACCTGGAAGAAACTTCGAGGGAATAGGGTTCTCCTGAGTTTCTTGAGTCCAATAGATATTTACAATCCACCATCGTTTTCCATCATTAAGTAACTGAATACTATTAATTCCTCTCATAAAAGGAACCGTTTCAGATTCACTATGGTACGACTCGTAGGTGCTAAATACCTGAGTAACATTTCCAAACGTTTGGGTGGTACGATGAAGTTCTTTTTCAAAGAAACCATTTTCTACCAGCCACTTCCCAGAAGACGCAATGTAGTCATCGGGCGTCATGTATCGTAAATTATAAAGACCTTCTTTCGTCTTTCCAGAAGGAATTAGTTTGGCACCTGGTTTGAATAACAAATGAAACAACTCCCAATTTCGTTTTTCACCTTTTTCACCAGAAATTACGCCATAAAGTGTTTCAATAGTAGCGTCTAGGGATTGAAACTTTTCAGCGTAGTCTTTAATTTCTTCTTTTTCTTGTGCGAAAACGCTTGTAACCCCAATAAAGGCAAGCAATAATGCAATAGTATATGTTTTCATAGTATTGTGTTTTTTAACCATGCATAGTTTCTTTTGTTCCAAGATCTTTCATTATTTGAGCTTCAAAAGCCAATAAATCTGCCCATTTTTTATCAACTTCCTCACGGTTACCATACTTTCTGGCGAACCCAAGGAACATCGTATAATGATTGGCTTCACTCACCATAAGCTTTCGGTAGAAGTCTGCTAGTTCTATGTCTTCTAACTCCTCACTTAATAGACGAAAACGTTCGCAAGATCTGGCTTCAATAAGCGCAGCGCACAATAATCTATGTACTAATTGGGTATTACGATCGTTTCCTTTTGGAAAAAATTTCATGATCATACCCACGTACTCATCTTTACGTTCTCTTCCTAATGCCCATCCCCTTGCTACAATACGATCATGTACCATTTTAAAATGACTCATTTCTTCTTGGGCAAGTAATGTCATTTCTGAAACGAGCTCCGTATAATTGGGATATCCAATGATAAGTGAAATTGCCGTTGATGCAGCTTTTTGCTCACAATATGCATGGTCTGTGAGAATTTCCTGAATGTTTTTCTCAACAATGTTTACCCATCTTGGGTCTGTAGGAAGTTGTAACCCTAACATAATTATATATCTAGATCAAATTCTTTCCGAAGGTTTTCCATTAACGGATTCTTTTCTTTTAATTTTTCAAACTTCTCCATGGGCGTATAGGCATACCGTTTCACAGCGGCCTCATTGACAACAATATCTAGATCAATATCATAATTTTTGAGTGTCTCTCTCAAATACCCAACAAGTTCGTACTTGGCCCTTTCCACCTCTACTTTGATAGTGCTATTTGGGAACTCCAATTGAATCATAGTTCCTTTTAGGGTAGGAGTACCCATGGTAAGGTGAGATAGGAGATTGAACTTTCCTTCAGTTTCAATTTTTTTGGCATAATCGCCCCAAACTGTTTGCATTTCAGCTTCGGTAAAGTCTTCCGCTGGCAGGTTATCTTCATCAGGAGCATTTGCAATAAGTTCCTTCTGAAGCTGTTGTTTCTTTTGAATACTTTTAATGGACAAAGCAGAAACTCGTTGTGCGTTTCTTTCAGCTAAAATTTGCGGACGTTCAATAACGCGTTCTTTGGGAGGATCTTCGGGCGGTGGCGGCGATGAATCTTTCGAGGACGGTACTTCATATTCTTCTTCTTGCTCGGCGACAACCGCTATAGGTTCGGCTAACTCTTGTGTCACTGGTTGCGTTTCTTCCTTTTTGATTACTTCGGAAGGTGAAACTTTAAAGTGAGACGGTGGAATTACAAATGTTTTTTTTGCAGTTAGTGAAGTGTCACTAGGCTTTTTTTTTTCACCCTCGTAGGTAAGGGATGCCAGTTGCAATAAACAAAGTTCCACTAACAAGCGTGGATTGCGACTCGTCTTATAGGTGAGATCTGAACGATTGGCCATATCAATAGCCGCGATTAAAAACTCTCTTGTAGTTTTTTGCGACTGTTCTTGATACATCACTTTTACCTGTTCTCCGACCTCTAAAAGAACAATGGTTTCTTGATTTTTGCATACTAGCAAATCTCTAAAATGGGAAGCCAATCCAGTTATAAAGTGATGCCCGTCAAACCCCTTCGCTAGAATATCATCATAAGCCACTAAGAGCGCCGGAATATTGTTTTCAAGCAATAAATCTGTAATGTTGAAATAATAGGTATAGTCTAATACATTTAGGTTTTCAGTAACTGCTTTTCGAGTCAAATTCTTACCTGAAAAACTTACGACTCTATCAAATATAGACAAGGCATCTCTAAGGGCACCATCTGCTTTTTGGGCGATAACGTGAAGAGCGTCGTCCTCGGCCTCAATGGCTTCTGACTCAGCCACAGTAGCTAAATGCATCTTAATATCATTCACCGTGATTCGTCTAAAATCGAATATTTGACAGCGAGATAATATCGTAGGAATAATTTTATGCTTTTCGGTGGTTGCCAAAATAAAGATGGCGTGTTTTGGAGGTTCTTCCAGTGTTTTCAGAAAAGCATTAAAGGCGGCCGATGAGAGCATGTGAACTTCATCAATAATATAGACCTTATAATTTCCCACTTGGGGTGGGATTCTAACCTGGTCAATTAAGTTACGAATGTCATCTACTGAATTATTGGAAGCGGCATCCAATTCAAAGATATTAAATGCAAAATCTTCATCTTCTTGCTCGGTACCATCTTGGTTAATTCTTTTCGCCAGAATACGAGCACAGGTTGTTTTACCAACTCCTCTGGGGCCTGTAAATAGAAGTGCTTGGGCCAAGTGGTCATTCTCTATAGCGTTTTCTAAAGTATTGGTAATAGCCTGTTGCCCTACCACATCTTTAAACTGTGAGGGTCTATACTTTCTGGCTGATACAATAAAGTGTTCCATAGAAGTAAAACAAATATAGAGATGTCCTTTTAGTTATTAAAAAATAGCGTTTCATATTTTACGGTATTTATTAACATTCAATTACTTTTGCAGCAGCAGGCCGCCTTATCGCCATGACTAGTTTATGGAGGAAAGTCCGGACACCATAGGGATACATAGCGGCTAACGGCCGTCATTCTATTTGGATTATATCTAAATTTGAATCGGACAAGTGCAGCAGAAAGGATGTACAGGTAATGCTGTAGTGAAATCAGGTAAACTCTATGTGGTGAAATGTCATGTAAACCTGTGCTTGAGGGTTCCCGCCCGATACAGGAGGGTAGACAGATAGAGTATACTGGTAACGGTATGCCGAGATAAATGATAAGGGTTATGTTATGCGTAATACAGAATCCGGCTTATAGGCCTGCTTTTTCTTTTTCAAATGTAGAAATGTGCCCATAAATCCACTTTTTACAATTTTCAATTTTATAGAACACCTCAAAAGGTCTTTTATAAAATGTTTTTTCGAACTGCGCCGTATTAAATGTAGATTCTGAATGACATAAGATGGAGATACCAACTAACTTTGGATATTGATATTCCATAAGATAGCAGGTAGGGTCTACCGTGTAATCGAATTTCCTATTGGAAATATAACCAAAAGGCTTGTTACAATAATGGGAATCAAATATTTGATAAAACTTTTCAAGATGCTCTAGATTAAAGACTACTCCTTCATGAATAGTAGATATCAGATAATCTTCAAATAACTCAAGTCTGGCAAAATCCAGATTGACAATTGTGGGGATAGGGGATGTCATATATGCCTATTAGTCAAAAAAACTAAATGTCGAACCACCGTATTTTCTTGATTCACTAAAATGATCAATCGAAGATAAATCAGTGTATTTCGAATGCTCAATAATAAGAAATCCTTCAGTCTTAATCAAATTGTTTTCGAATATTTTTTCCACAAGTGTTTGCAGCAATTGAGAATCAAAATCATAGGGTGGATCTGCAAAAATAATATCGAATGAATTGTGTGGAGCGGAAACATATTTATACACGTCTGATCGAAAAGGTTTAATGGGGAAGGATAGTTCTTCAGCTATTTTTTGAATATACTTTATACAACCAACATGGGCATCAACACTTACAATATCATGAGTTCCCCTAGAAGCAAACTCAAAACTAATATTTCCAGTTCCCGCAAAGAGGTCTAATACAGAGACCTCATCAAAATCGATACGATTCTGAAGGATATTAAACAAAGCCTCTTTTGCAAAATCTGTAGTAGGTCTCACAGGAAGGTTCTTTGGTGCCATCAATCGTTTGCCCTTATGTGTTCCAGAAATTATGCGCATTACAAGGTGTTTTTTAAAACAAATTTTTCATGAGAAGCACTCCCTTCAATTTCGTTCAATTGAAGTGCTATGCTATGACAAAACGAAACATTCCGAACGTATTGATAGAGCGCTTGGTAGCGTGAATCATTTTCTAAAATTGCACCACAAAGTTGGATGCGTACCGTATCCGGATTTATTTTAAGTTGTTCTAAGCTGAAAAGCACATAATATATAAAGTCTTCTGGTGTTTTATATGAGTATGTATTTCCCAGTGTCAATTCGCCATTTGTTAGGATAATGAGATCAAATGCATCCTCGAGAACATGTATAAACACCTTTGGCTCTCGGCTATATTTCTCGGTACTTAAGAACGCTTTTAATAATACAGACATTGAATGGTAATACTGAAATGTACCATACCTGTCAAACAAGTAATTATTGATGTTCATATAGGGCACATAAACGACTACGATACCGTGATTTTCTACAACATCATGAACAACAACATCATTGGACAACATTTTGGAATTAAACTTTAAATACTCGCTTGTTTTGGTATCGTCAAACAATGTCTGTGGAACTAACGTATAGAGATTGGTAGCATAGATAATAGAAACCTCCTTAAATTTTCCTTGTAAAGAGGGTGTTTCATAAAACACGCGTTCTATGGTAAGAAGTAATTCTTCAGGAGTTGGTGGAGCATCGAATACTTCCTCAATAAAGAAAACAGTTTTTTTGGTAAATGAATTTGTTACCAAAAAAGAAAGTCCGGTCAATGTTACTTGAACGGACAGTCTGTTATCTAAATTAAGTAGTATGTTATTGGTCTTCTTTTGTTGTGTCATAAACTTTAGGCCAGTTACCACTGGTGTTGATTTCACTCATAGAGCCCACTTTAAGGTAAGCACCATTTACACCGTCAACCGAGTTAACTTGTTTTTCCTGAAATAATAAATCTTTATTAAGGTCGTGTAAAATGACATCTTTAGAAACCTTTACTTCGAAGACTGAATATGAGTTATCGTTTTTCTCTAATACTCCAGCTTGCACCTCGAAATTAGCATCTATATCCTCTATAGGCACCTTCATCATGGTTCTATATCTATCTGAATCTTTGAATAAAGAATCTTTTACAGATTGAAAACGTAAGGTATCAATAAGTACTTCTTCTATAAAATACCCTTCATCAATACCAAATGCTTTGTTTTTCTCAACGTCAGCATAACTTGTATCACGTCTTTGTGTAATGGCAAACTGTGCAGTGTCTATAAATTTCACTAAGCCATCAAAATTACCTGAGAATTCTCCTGTTACTTCCTGATGTGCTAATTGTGCAGATCGAATATCCTTCAAACTTTCGATAACCGTACGGTATCGTGCCTCCTTTACCTTATTAAATCGTACCGGACCACTAATGGAATTATATAATAGGTACCCTAAAACACCAATTATTACTAAAAGAACTAATTGTATTACAATTTTCATTACACGATAGTTTAAAATTGAATTTTTTTTTTTAGACTAGGTCTATCGCAAATCTACAATTTTTTTTTATTCGTAAAAGTATATTAGGAAAAAATCATGGCTATCTTTAAACCCACATTAGCGATGAGATGAAAATGGATGTTTCTCAATTTTATGGTCTGCTTAAAACAGGGTTTCCTCATGAGACTACTTCTAAACAGGATATTACCTTACAATTACTTGCAAAATTTGTACTAAGTGACACCAAAAACGAGACCTTTTTACTCAAAGGGTATGCGGGTACAGGGAAAACAACTATTGTTGGTACTCTTGTTAAGAACCTATGGAAAGCGAAGCAATCTTCTGTACTATTGGCTCCAACTGGAAGGGCAGCCAAGGTCATAAGTAATTATTCAAACAAAGAAGCTTTCACTATTCACAAAAAAATATACCACCCTAAAAGTCAGAAAGACGGTGGCGTTTCCTTTAGGTTACAAGTCAATAAGCACAGAAATGTGATCTTTATTGTAGATGAGGCATCTATGATACCAGATATAAATCAGGATTCTAAACTATTTGAGAACGGTTCCCTATTAGATGATCTTATGCAATATGTCTATAGTGGCCATGGATGTAAATTATTGCTTATTGGGGATACTGCACAGCTTCCTCCTGTGAAACTTACAATAAGCCCTGCCTTGGACCAACGAATTTTGGAGAACCACTATAATAAAGAAGTCATTGCTATTGAATTAG